>JACDJA010000189.1_pt1 | contig 80799 bp, 59 predicted proteins | sample 7449241 | NCBI WGS metagenome assembly JACDJA01 (sample SAMN14253289, study PRJNA609438) | sludge metagenome | isolation source: initial anaerobic sludge | collected 2018-12-20 | reverse complement strand
CACCAGCTGAACTACCGCTCCACATCGTGACAACCTTGAACCAACCTTCCCTGGTGACAAACGCCCGTGGCCTCCTGGCCGGCCCGCAAAGATAGCCGAACCGTACCGGTATTCCAAGCCGGATCATCCTGATCCGTGCCCATTCCTCGAATGGCGTCCCCAAGGGGATTCGAACCCCTGTTACCGCCGTGAAAGGGCGGTGTCCTAGGCCTCTAGACGATGGGGACGCTGAGGGGGAGCACCGTGCCGCGGTGAAACCCTGGAACGATGAATCTGGTGGAGCCAGGCGGGATCGAACCGCCGACCTCTACAATGCCATTGTAGCGCTCTCCCAGCTGAGCTATGGCCCCGGGAAAGGCGCGAGAGAATAGTGACCCGGGAGCGTTTCGTCAACACCTCTTCACGCGTTCGATGAAATTTTCCGGTGGCGCCCGAACAGGCCACCGCGTCGCGACTCCTCCTCGGCGCCCGCCAAGTCTTCGGAAACGACATAGCCGAGCGCGTGGTAGGCGTTGATGAAATCGGCCACATCGCCCGGGCTGGCGCCGGTCTGGCTGGCAATCTCGGCGACCGTCGCCGCCTGCTTGAGCATGACGGTGGCGATGCGGAAGTGGCGCGGAAACTCGCGCTCGCTCTGCGGCCAGCGGGCCAGCTGGTAGCGCCCTTGCGGATCGAGCCCGGCATCCAGCGTGCCGTTGCCGCGGACGAGGTGTACCAGCCAGGCAAGCCTTGCGTAGGGATGGGCGGGCAGGGTCTGCACGGCGGTTGCGAAGGCGGCTTCATCGAGCAGTTGCATGTCACCGGGCGCAAGCGTGTGGGTGCACCAGCCGCCCAGGCCCTTGAGGCTGGCGTCGGCATGCCAGACGCGGGCGCGGGGATCGAGGTAGAGATCGGGCAGACCGCGGGTGCGCAGGCGCAGCCGGGCGTGGCGAACCGGCTCTTCGGCCAGAAGCTCGAGCAGCCCGGCGGCGACGCGCACGCTCGCCGATGGCGCTTCCGCCGGCGTCGATGCCACCACCGCAGGGGCACCGGCGGCCGGCAGCGACTGCTTCGGCTGGGTGGTCGTTGGCGTTCCGGCGGCAGTGGACGGGGCGGCAATCGGCTGCGCGGGCGCGGCCGGCGTGGCAGGCCGGGCGGGCAGGGTGGTGCCCACCCGGTTCAGCACCGCGACCAGGTCACCGCCGTCGATGGGCTTGCGCAGGCACGCGTCGTTCGGATAGGCCTCCGGCTGGCTGGCGAAGGCCACGATGCAGCGACCCTGTGCCTGGGCGCGCAGCCAGTCCATGTGGCCATAGGTGGAATCGGGGTCGATGACCAGCAGTTCGGCATCGGCATGCGCCGCGAGTCGCCAGCGCGCATGCAGCTGCGCGGACTGCGCGTCGAGCAGGTGCTGGATGCGGGCGACGGCATCATCCGTGGCGCCGACGACGCACAGGGTGTGCAAGGTCTTGGCGTTCAAGGCAGTCCCTCAGGGTTGGACGCTTTCCACAAGCAAGGAACGTGCCTTGCGGGAAGTGCGTCTGCTGCGCCGATGCCAGGCACGCGCAGGGGCAAAACTGACGGCCAGTGTCAGGCTTCGACGGGGTGGCCGGCCGCAGCCGGCGCCTGCTCGCGCTGCTGCATCGCCCACAGGCGGGCGTAGCGTCCGTCGGCGGCAAGCAGTTGCGTGTGCGTGCCGCGTTCGACGATGCGGCCATGCTCCAGCACGAGGATTTCGTCGGCGTCGATGATGGTCGAGAGCCGGTGGGCGATGACCAGCGTCGTGCGGCCGCGCGCGATCGCGGCCAGTTCGGCCTGGATGCGCTTCTCGGTGCGCGTGTCCAGGGCGCTGGTGGCTTCGTCGAACAGCAGGATGGCCGGGCGCTTGAGCAGGGTGCGTGCAATGGCCACGCGCTGCTTCTCGCCGCCGGAAAGCTTGAGGCCGCGTTCGCCCACGCTGGTGTCATAGCCCTTGGGCAGCGATTCGATGAAGTCGTGGATGTGCGCCGAGCGCGCCGCGGCGACGACTTCCTCGCGGGTTGCGCCGGGCCGGCCGTAGGCGATGTTGTAGTAGATGCTGTCGTTGAACAGCACCGTATCCTGCGGAACGATGCCGATGGCCGCGCGCAGGGAGGCCTGGCTGACGTCCCGGATGTCCTGGCCGTCGATGCTGATGCGCCCGCCGGTGACGTCGTAGAAGCGGAACAGCAGGCGTGCCAGGGTCGATTTGCCGGCGCCGGTGGTGCCGACGACGGCCACGGTGTGCCCGGCCGGGATCTCGAAATCGACGTCGCTGAGGATCGGACGCGCCGGGTCATAGTGGAAGTCCACATGCTCGAAGCGCACGCGGCCCTCGGGCGTGGCGAGCGGCGGGGCGTGGGGTCCATCCTCCACTTCGCGCGGCTCGCCGAGCAGGGTGAACATGCGCTCGATGTTGATCAGTGCCTGCTTCACCTGGCGGTACACCATGCCCAGGTAGTTGAGCGGCGCGGAGAGCTGCAGCAGGAACGCGTTCACCATCACGAAATCGCCCAGCGTCATGCTGCCGTCGGCCACGCCGGCGGCGGCGCGCCACAGCAGCGTGGTCAGGCCGATGGCGATGATGGCCGCCTGGCCGGTGTTGAGTACCGACAGCGACGACTGGCTGCGCACCTGGGCGTCCTCGAGCTGTATCAGGCTGACGTCGTAGCGGGCCAGTTCGTGACGCTCGTTGCCGAAGTACTTGACCGTTTCATAGTTCAGCAGCGAATCCACCGCGGTTTCGTTGGCCCGCGTGTTCGCCGTGTTGGCGGCGCGGTACCAGCGCATGCGCCACTCGGTGACCGTGAAGGTGAATGCCATGTAGGCCACCAGCGTGGCCAGGGTGATGGCGGTGAATGACCAGTCGAAACGGGCGATCAGGATCGCGCACACGAGGGCGATTTCGAGCAGGGTCGGCAGGATCGTGTAGATGGTCCAGTCGAGCAGGTCCGAAGTCGCGGACATGCCGCGTTCGACATCGCGCGCCACGCCGCCGGTGCGCCGGTTCAGGTGGAAGCGCAGGCTGAGCGTGTGCAGGTGCTCGAACACGCGCAGCGCGATGTTGCGCGAGGTGCGCGCGAGCACGCGCGCGAACACGAACTGGCGCAGCTCCTGGAACAGTGCCGTGGACAGGCGCAGCGCGCCGTAGGCCAGCAGCAGACCCACCGGAATCAGCAGGGGGCGCGGGGCCAGGTCGAGCGCGTCGATCAGTTCCTTGAGCACCAGAGGCACGCCGACATTGGCGAGCTTGGCCGCGACCAGAAACACCAGCGCAATGCCGACGCGCCAGCGATAGCGCCACACATCCGGCCACAGGCGGCGGATGACGGTCCAGGTGGATGGGGTGGCGTGATCGTTCATCGGCGGCAGTGCTCGGGCACAGCGACGCAAGATGGGGATGTCGCCGGCGCTTGGCAATGTGCCGACGGCATGGGCACTATGATGCTCTTCCCAGCACCGGAGGAACGCCCATGCACCTGTCGTCCCTGACCACTGCCCTTGCCCTTGTCCTCGCCGCGTCGCCGGCCATCGCCCAGCCGGGCCATGGCGCGCATGACGCGCATTCCGCGCAGGCTGCGTCGCGCGGGATCGAACGCCTGAAGGCGCCCGAGGGCGCCCGCGTTTTCATCATCTCGCCGCGCGATGGAGCGACGGTGGGACAGGAAGTGACGGTCAAGTTCGGTGCCGAAGGCATCGCCATCAGACCGGCCGGCGACATGAGTCCGGACAGCGGCCACCACCACCTGCTGATCGACGTCGGCGAACTGCCGCCACTGGACGCGCCGATCCCGGACGATGCCCACCACAAGCACTATGGCAAGGGGCAGACCGAGGCCACGATCCATCTCGAACCGGGCACGCACACCCTGCAGCTGGATCTTGGTGATGCACGCCACATGCAGTTCGATCCACCGATCGTGTCCGGGACGATCACCATCCACGTGCAGTGACCGGACACGCGCGGCAATCACGCGCCGGGTTCGTGGACGCTGCCAGCCTGCGACCGGAAGGCCTCGGGATGGCCGGGTCCGTGCCGGTGCGCCCTGCCGCGTGCCGCGGCGGCGCCGGGCACGCCAGGCCGCGGTCGGGGCGTGCGCAAGGCTGCGGTTTGGCCGGGTGGGGGTTGCGCGGCGGATCGCGTGGCGCGCACCGCGTTCGGTAAACTGACCCGCCGTCTTGCAGCAAGCCAGCCACGATGACCGTCCGTACCCGCTTCGCCCCGAGTCCCACCGGATATCTCCACATCGGCGGGGCGCGCACCGCGCTCTACTGCTGGCTGGAGGCGCGCCACCGCGGCGGCGAGTTCATCCTGCGCATCGAGGATACCGACCGTGAGCGTTCGACCGAGGCCGCCGTGCAGGCGATCCTCGACGGCATGCGCTGGCTCGGGCTCGACCACGATGAAGGTCCGTACTACCAGACCCTGCGCATGGATCGCTATCGCCAGGTGGCCGAAGACCTGCTCAAGGCCGGCAAGGCGTACTACGCCTATGAAAGCAGGGACGAGATCGAGGCCATGCGCGCGCAGGCGCTGGCCAGGGGACTCAAGCCGCGCTATGACGGACGCGCGCGCGACCTCGACCTGCCCTACCGCGACGATCCCAATCGCGTCCTGCGTTTCAAGAATCCCACCGGCGGCAGCGTGGCCTTTCTCGACAAGGTCAAGGGCCGCATCGAGTGGGCCAACGAGGAGCTCGACGACCTGGTGCTGGTGCGTTCGGACGGCTTTCCGACCTACAACTTCGCCGTCGTGGTCGATGACATCGACATGCGCATCGGGGCGGTGATCCGCGGCGACGACCACGTCAACAACACCCCGCGCCAGGTCAACATCTACCATGCGCTGGGTGCCAGCGTGCCCGAGTTCGCCCACCTGCCGATGATCCTGGGGCCGGACGGGCAGAAGCTCAGCAAGCGTCATGGCGCGGTCAGCGTGATGCAGTACCGCGACGATGGCTTCCTGCCGCATGCGCTGCTCAACTACCTGGTGCGCCTGGGCTGGTCGCATGGCGATCAGGAGATCTTCTCGCGCGAGGAGATGGTCGCCCTGTTCGATGTGGCCGAGGTCAACAAGTCGGCGGCACGTTTCGACCTGGACAAGCTCAAGTGGTTGAACCAGCAGTACCTCAAGAACGATGACCCGGCCGCCCTCGTGGCGCATTTCGAATGGCACCTGCACGCCGCAGGCATCGATCCGACGCAGGGGCCCGAGCCGCTGGATGTCGTGGTCGCGCTGCGCGAGCGCGTGCATACGCTCAAGGAGATGGCCGACAAGGCACGCGTCTGGTATGCGCCGCTGGAGGCCTACGACGAGGCCGCCGTGACCCGGCATCTCGCCACGCCGACGGCGCGCCCGGCCCTCGAGGCCGCGCATGCCCAGCTGGGTGCCATCGCAACCTGGTCGGTCGCCAGCGTGCATGCGGCCATCGACGCCGCGGCCGGTTCGATCGGCGTCGGCATGGGCAAGATCGCCCAGCCGCTGCGCGTGGCCCTGACCGGGACGCAGGTCTCGCCGTCGATCGACCACACGGTCTATCTTGCCGGTCGCGACGAAGCGCTGCGGCGCATCGAGGCGGCCCTGGCGCGCTGCCCCTGAGCATCGGGTCATGCTGCTCGAGCGCTGCCTGGATGCCCTGCTGCACGCCGATCTGGCCGACCCGGAAGCGGCGCAGCAGGCCGTGCAGACATGCACGCGGGCGCTGCTCGACGCCAACCTGTGGGCCTGGGCGCTCGGCATCACGGTGTTCTGCGCCGCGGTGGGCGCGCTCATCGGCTACGTCCGCGGGCGCTGGCTGGCCGGCCTGGCCTGGGGCGCCGCGCTGGGGCCGATCGGCTGGCTGGTGATGCTGCTGACGAGCTCGCAACGTGTCGAGTGCCCGGCCTGCAGCCGCGGCAACCCGCCGGGCGCAAGGTCCTGCCGCCATTGCGGGGTCAACCTGCAGGCCGCAGCCCGCGCCTCCGCACGCGCCACGAACAAGCGCATCGACAGCGGGCGCGGCTGGTAGCGGCAGCGCGCGCCGAGCGCGGGTGCGCCGATTGGAACAGGTGTCCGGCGCTGGCACGCCGTGGCGTTGCAGGCGCAGGCAGCCGGTCGCACCGCGCGCCGGCGGGATGCGCGGATGTCCCGTCGCCTCCGGCGCCGGCCCGCCGCAACGGCCGGCTGCATGCTTTGCTGGCGGCGACGCACTAGAATGGGGTCACCGGTCCGAAGCCAGCCCGACATGTCAGCCACGGCCCATCCACATCACCATCACCACGATGCCGACGCCTTCGTCGAGGCGGTTGCGCAGGCCTGCGCGACGCGTGGCCTGCGCCTGACTCCGCTGCGCCGGCGCGTGCTGGAGCTGATCGCCGAGGAGCACAAGCCGGTCACGGCCTACGACCTGCTCGATCGACTCAAGGACGAGCACAGCGGCGCCGCCCCGCCGACGGTCTATCGGGCCCTGGATTTCCTGCTCGAGAACCATTTCATCCACAAGCTGGAGTCGATCAATTCCTTCGTCGGTTGCCACCACCCCAGCGAGGCGCACCAGGTGCCCTTCCTGATCTGCGACGTATGCGCGGCGGCGATCGAACTGTGTGACGACCACGTGTCCAGCCTGCTCAATGCGCAGGCCCGCGAACGCGGCTTCCGGGCGCGTGCGCAGACGCTGGAAGTGCATGGCGTGTGCGCAAGCTGCACCAGTGATCGGGCCGCAGCCCGGACGCATGCTGCACACGCCTGAGGGGTCGCCGGTCGGCTGATCCCGGGGCATTCGCGCGTGCTGGCGGCGTGGCGCGGACTGCTACCATGCACGATCGCTTTCTGCCACGTAGCCGCCATGGCCGAGAACCCGTCGCCGGGACGCTTCCCCCTGTCACCGCGCCGCCGGTTGCTGTTGTTCCTGCTGTTCTCCCTGGTGCTGCTGGGGTCAGGCATCGGCCTGCGCGATCCCTGGCCATCGGATGAGCCGCGCTTCGCCCTGGTCGCGCAGCAGATGGTGACTTCGGGCGACTGGCTGTTCCCGCATCGTGGCAGCGAGCTGTATTCGGACAAGCCGCCGCTGATGTTCTGGCTGCAGGCGGCATCCTACGAGGTCGTGCGTGACTGGCGCGTCGCCTTCATGCTGCCTTCGCTCCTCAGCGGCCTGCTGGTACTCGTCCTGGTCTGGGATCTTGGCCGGCGCTGGTGGAATCCGCGCGTGGGCCTGTACGCCGCCGGGGCACTGCTGTTCACCTTCCAGTTCACCTTCCAGTTCAAGCGCGCGCAGATCGATCCGGTCGTCGTGGCCTGGATCACCCTGGCGAACTGGGGGCTGTTGCGACATTTCGTGCGTGGGCCGGACTGGCGCGCATTCTGGCTGGGCTGCGGCGCGGCCGGGCTGGGTGTCATCACCAAGGGGGTCGGCGTGATCGCCTTCCTCATGTTCGTGCCCTACCTGGCGTTGCGCTGGGGTGGCGGGGGGGATCTCACGCGTACCCAGGGCGCGAAGCTGCGCTGGCTCGCGGGCCTGGCCTGCTTCCTGCTGCCGATCGCCCTCTGGCTGGTGCCCATGCTGCTGGTGGCGCACGCGCGCGGCACGCCGGCCTACAGCGGCTACGTGCAGGACCTGCTGTTCCGCCAGACCGCCCAGCGCTACGCCGATTCATGGAACCACGCACAGTCCTTCTGGTATTACCTGCCGATCGTGCTGTTCAGCTGGTTGCCGCTGTCGCTGGCCTATCCGGGGCTGGTGCCGCGCTGGTGGCGGGCGCTGCGCGCGCGCGATGCACGCATCGTGCTGCCGCTGGCCTGGGTGCTGCTGGTGATCGTGTTCTTCTCCCTCCCGCGCGGCAAGCGTGACGTCTACATCCTGCCGGCGTTGCCGATGCTGGCGCTGGCCAGCGCGCCGTATCTGGAGGAACTGACGCGCACCCTGTGGCTGCGCGCCAGCGCGTTCGTGCTGGCCGCGGCAAGCGGTGGCCTGCTGGTCGGGGTGGCGGCCAGCGCGCTGTTTGCCGGTGGCCGGCTGCAGCACGCGGCACAGCGGCTGCTGCCGCAGGCCGATGCGGTCGAATGGATGATCGTGCTGGCCATCGGTGGCGGCCTGCTGCTCGGTGCGCTGGTGTTTCGCGTGCGCCACGGCGTGCAAGGGCTGCTGGCTGGCCTGCTCGGCATGTGGCTGGTGTGGAGCTTCGCCGCCTGGCCGCTGATGAATGGCGAGCGATCGGCGCGCGATGTCATGCAGCGGGCCGGGCAGCTGGTCGGCCCGGAGGCCGAGATCGGAATGGTGGCGTGGAAGGAACAGAACCTGCTGATGGCCGATCGGCCGATGCGCGACTTCGGCTTCAAGAAGCCCTGGCCGGAACAGTTTGCCGCCGCCGTGCAGTGGCAGGCTGGCGCCCCGGCGCACCGCTGGATCTTCGCGCTCGACCAGGCCATGGGCGAGTGTGTCGAGCGCGCCCGGGCCATCGAGGTCGGCCACGCCAACCGGCGCGACTGGTGGCTGTTCCGCGCGGATGCCGTGGTGCCGGGCTGCACGCCAGGCGGGGGTGAAGACGAAGGCGAGCCCTGAGGCGGCGTGGAAGTGGTGCCGGGTGCGGCTACACTCCAGGGTTTCCCTGCGGGAGCCGTCCAATGACCGAACCCATTGACCAGGGCGAAGCCGCGCTCGCCCCGCTCGTGCCACTCGAAGCCATCGAAGCGCGCGTTCTTGGCTGCCTGGTGGAGAAGGCGGCCATCACGCCGGAGGTCTATCCGCTGACCGAGAACGCCGTGCTTGCCGCCTGCAACCAGAAGACCAGCCGCGATCCGGTCATGCAACTGGAGGTCGGCGCCGTGGCCCGCGCGCTGCGGACGCTGGAGGGCAAGGGCCTGGTGCGGGTCGCGCCGGTATCCCAGCGCGCGCTGCGCTACGAGCATCGCTTCGACATCATCTACGGCACCACGGCGCGTCAGCGGGCGGTGCTCTGCGTGATGCTGCTGCGTGGCCCGCAGACCCTGGCGGAACTGCTCAGCCGCTGCGAGCGGCTGGCGTCCTTCCCCTCGCTGGAAGACGTGCGCGATACGCTCGAGCGGCTGGTGGCGCGCGAGCCGCCGCTGGCAGTCTGCCTCGGGCGTGCCGCAGGCCAGCGTGAAGATCGCTACATGCACCTGCTGGCAGGACCGGTGGACATCGAGGCCTGGACGGCGACCCCGGCGCCGCCGGCCGCTGCCGGGCGGGCGGACCTGCTCGAGCGCGTCGAGCGGCTGGAAGGCGAGGTGCGCGAACTGCGCACCGAACTCGAAGCGCTGCGCTCGCAGCAGCACGCGACGCCTGGCGGGCCGTGATGGCGGTGCGTACGCAAGCTCGCGCTTGCACGGCGCTGGCGGCCGCCGCGCGGTGATCGGCGCCCGTCTGCGGCAGGCATCACGCTGTCCGGCATTGCTTTCGACCCATGCGCGGGCGGGTGGCCTGCGATCACACTGGTCGTATCGGCAAACGCAAGGGGAGAGCCAATGATCATCAAGCACGCGTGCCGGGCCTGCACATTCGCGCTCCTGCTGGTGCTGGCCCCGGCCCTGACGCAGGCGGCGCCCGGCCACGCCCGGGCGGCGCCGGATCTGGCCAGTGCCACCCGCGGCACCGAACATGTCGCCGGCTTCTTCGACCTGTATCGCGATGCGGCCGGCGCGCGCGTGCTGCTTGGCGTACGCGAGTTCGACGCGCCGTTCCTGTTCATCACTTCATTGCCGTGGGGGTTGGGCTCCAACGACATCGGCCTCGACCGCGGCCAGAGCGGCGAGGCGCGCCTGGTGGCGTTCCGGCGGGCCGGCGCACGCGTATTGCTGGTCGAGCGCAATACGAAGTTCCGCGCCGTATCCGGCAACCCCGATGAAGCACAAAGCGTGCGCGAGGCGTTCCCCGAATCGGTGTTGTGGGCGGCCGACATCGTCGCCGAGGACGTGCACGGCGGCGTGCTGATCGACGTCACGCCCCTGCTCACCTCCGACCTGCATGGCATCGCGCGCCGGCTGGCCGCGGCCGAGCAGGGCGATTACGCCGTGGACGACAAGCGCAGCGTCGCGTTGCCGGCCCAGGCAAGGAGCTTTCCCGACAACACCGAACTGGAAGCCCTGCTCACCTTCAAGGGCCCGGGCAAGGCACGCCATGTGCGCGAGGTGGCGATGAACGCGCAGGGCATCAGCCTGCGCCAGCACCTGAGCCTGGTGCGCCTGCCACCGGCAGGCTATACGCCGCGCGCCTACCATCCGGCATCCGGTGGCCTCAGCGTCGGCTGGTACGACTATGCCCGGCCGCTGGCGGACAGCCTGGAAGTGCGCGTGCAGCCGCGTTTCCGCCTGGAGAAGACCGATCCGGCCGCGCCGCTCAGTGCGGTGAAGAAGCCGATCGTGTTCTACATCGACCGCGGCGCGCCCGAACCCGTGCGCTCGGCGCTGCTGGAAGGTGCCAACTGGTGGCGCAGCGCGTTCGAGAAGGCCGGTTTCAAGGATGCCTTCCGCGCCGAGCTCCTGCCGGCCGGCGCCGACCCCATGGATGTGCGCTACAACATCGTCAGCTGGGCGCACCGCTACACGCGCGGCTGGTCCTACGGCCAGCCGATCGTCGATCCGCGCACCGGCGAGATCATCAAGGGCGCGGTGACGCTGGGCTCGCAGCGGGTGCGCCAGGACATCCTGATCGCCGAGGCCCTGCTGGCGCCCTATGACAAGCCCGAAGCCGCGGCCCTCGAGGGCGAGGCCGAGGCGATGGCCCTGGCGCGGCTGCGCCAGCTGGCCGCCCACGAGGTCGGGCATGCACTCGGCTTTGCCCACAACTTTGCCGCCAGCCGCCATGGCAATGGCTCGGTGATGGACTACCCGCATCCCCTGCTGAAGCTGGGCAGCAACGGCAGGATCGACCTCGAACATGCCTACGGGGTGGGCCTGGGTCCGTGGGATGATTTCCTTGTCGCGTATGGCTATGGCCAGTTTGCCCCGGGCCAGGAGGCGGCGGCGCTGGCCAGGCTGCGCGCCGACATCGGCGCCGCCGGTTTCCATTACGTGACCGACCAGGACGCGCGCGACCCTGGCGACGCCGAACCCGATGGCCTGCTGTGGGACACGGGGCCGGACTCGCTGGCCAGCTTCGATGCCCTGCTGGATGCGCGCCGCGCGGCGCTGGCGGACTTTTCCCTTGGTGTGCTGCCGCCGGCGCGCCAGGTCGGCGAGCTCGAGGCGCGCCTGGTGCCGCTCTACCTGCTGCACCGCTACCAGACCGAAGCCGTCGCGCGCCTGCTCGGCGGCGCCAGCTACGCCTATGCCGAGGCTGCCGAGCGGCGTGCCGGCACGCGCGTGGTGGACGCCGCGACCCAGCGTGCCGCACTCGCGCGGCTGGTGGGCACGCTCGGGGCGCGTGAGCTTGCACTGCCGGCGCGGGTGCTGGACCTGGTCACGCCGCCCGCGGCGGATTACGCGCGCGACCGCGAGTACTTCGCCACGGCGATGGGGCCGCTGTTCGATCCGCTCGCCGCGGCGGAAGCGGCCGCGGCGCAGACGACGCAATTCCTGTTCGCACCGGCGCGCCTGAACCGCCTCGCCTGGCAGCATGCGCGGGATGCCGATCAACCCGGCATCGAGGCACTACTCGATGCGGTGTTCCGCGGCACCTGGCAGGCCGACCCCGACCCGGCCACGGCGCCCGCGGCGAGGGCCGTGCAGGTGGCGGCGAACTGGGTGGTCCTCGAGGCCCTGCTGCACACGCTGCAGGCCGGCCAGCTGCATGCCCAGGTGGATGCCGAGGTCCGTGTCGCGCTGACGCGCTGGCAGCGCTGGCTGCAACGCCACGCCGAGCGTGGCGCGGACATGGCGAGCCGGGGCCTGGCTGCCGATCGCATCGGGCGCTTCCTTGCCGATCCCGCGTCCGTGACCCTGCGTCCGCTGCCCAAGGTGCCGCCGGGCGCGCCGATCTGAGCGCGGCCGGGTCGCGCTTTCGCCCTGCCAGCGGACGACCATGCAGCCCGGGGGCTGGCCGCCGCCGGGCGAGGCGCCGCGTGGCTCAGCCCTGCAGCTGCGACATCACGATCAGGATGCAGACACCGACGATCAGTGCGAGGATCACCAGCTTCACGCGCTTCGAGGTGCGCTGCTGGCCGCGCATGTCACCCGCCTGGCGCGAAGCGGCCAGTTCCTCGGCAAAGCGGGTCGCCGGTTCGATGCCGGCCTCGCGCAGCAGGCGCCGCGCCTGGGTCAGGTTCTCGGCGCGCACGATCGACACCCTGGGCCAGCTGCCGCGATCGCTGGGCCGCGAATAGCTGAAGCGCTTCCAGTCCGCGCCCCGGTAGCCGCGCGGGTTCTGTACCGAAGTCTCGATGCCGTGCGCGGCCATCAGGTCGACGACCCGCTGCACGTTCTCCATTCGCGGTGAGGAGTAGATTTCACGCATGAGGGTAGTCTAGTCCTCGCCACGCAGGCGGATGAGCCCTTCCTGGGCAGTCGAGGCGACCAGGCGGCCGTCCTCGCTGTAGATGGCGCCGCGCGCCAGGCCGCGGGCGCCCTGGGCGCTCGGGCTGTCGCAGGAATAGAGCAGCCATTCATCGACCCGGAACGGGCGGTGGAACCACAGCGCATGATCCAGGCTCGCCACCTGCACGTGCTGCTGCAGGAACGAGATGCCATGCGGGAACATGGTGGTGCCGATCAGGTGGAAATCTGAGGAATAGGCCAGCAGCACGCGGTGCAGCGCGGGTGGGTCGGATATGCGCTGGGTGAGGCGGAACCAGACCTGCTGGAAGGGCGGACGCTTGGGCGGATCGAGTTCGTCGCGCGGATAGACAGGGCGGAACTCGAACGGACCCGAACGGCCGAACCAGCGCTGCAGCTTCGGCGACAGGCTGGCCAGCTTCTCCGGCGGCAGCGTGGCGGCCGGCTCCAGGTCTGTCGGTGCCGGCACGCTGGGCATCGGCAACTGGTGCTCCACGCCTGCTTCGGCGATCTGGAACGAGGCGGAAAAGTTGAAGATCGGCTGGCCATGCTGGATGGCCGTCACCCGCCGCATGGAGAAGCTGCCGCCGTCACGCGTGCGCTCCACGTTGTAGATGATCGGCTTCTCGATGTCGCCGGCGCGCAGGAAATAGGCGTGCAGGGAATGCGCGGCGCGGTCTTCGGCGACGGTCTGCTGGGCGGCCGACAGGGCCTGGCCAAGCACCTGGCCGCCAAACACGTAGCGCGTGCCGATGTCGCGGCTTTCACCGCGGAACAGGTTGTCTTCCAGGCGCTCCAGGCGCAGCAGGCTGAGCAGTTCGTCTGCAGGTGTGGTGGTCATGGCAAGGCCGGTGCAAAGGCCCGCATTATAGGCGGGCCGGCGGCGTTGCCGGTCAAGCGGTCAGGCGCGCCAGTCCGCAGTGCGCCAGCACCTCGACCCAGGGGAACAGCGGACCGGGATCGCGGCGGCGCGGCAGCAGGATGGCCGGGTCGTCGCTGGCGGGCTCCTCGCGCCGGTCCAGGTCTTCGTGTCCGGCGATCCAGCGCAGCTTCGGCAGCACCCCGCGCAGGTGCGCCAGCAGGTCGAGCAGGGCGCTGATCTGGGCCGCGGGATAGGCTTCGGTGAAGTCCTGGTGGCGGCTGTCGGTCCAGTGCGGATAGCGGCCCAGGTTGACCAGTTCGATGCCGATCGAACGGGGGTTGTAACCGAAGGTGTGGTGGGCGATGCGTTCGGCGCCGACGTAGCGCGTGACCGACCCGTCGCGATCGATGTAGAAGTGTCCGCTGTTGCCGGTCTGGCTGACCTGATGTTGGATGCGCTCGCCGAACGCGCGCGCCGTGGCCAGGTCCGGCAGTTCCGTGCAGTGGATGACGACCAGGTCGATGCGTTCCGGCGCCCGGGTGGCGAGGCGTTCGACATAGGGCAGGGGTGCGTCGGCAATGTGCATGGCAGGAATTGGGGGTAGGGATTCGGGAAAGCATATGCCGTAGGATCGCGTCGGCGAGCTTTCGCCGTGGCAGCATGCCACGCTCTCGCCCCGGCGCCTGGCGCCGCTTCCGATCCGCGATTGCAGGTTCCGCCCATCGATGAACACCGTCATCCTCTCCCACGGCCTCGAAAGCGGGCCCCGGGCGACCAAGGTCAGCGCCATGGCCGAGGTCGCCGACTCGCTTGGCTGGGCCAGCGTGCGCCCCGACTACCGCCAGATCGACGGTGGCCGCGACCTGGCTGCGATCCAGGCGCGCATCGCCATGGCGCTGGCGCATGCGCCGGCGCGTGGCCGCGTGGTGTTCGCCGGTTCGAGCATGGGCGCCTATGTATCGGGCCTCGCTTCGCTCGAGCGGACCTGCGCAGGGCTGTTCCTGCTGGCCCTGCCGGTGGCGATCCCGGGCTATGCGCGGCCCTTCCAGGCGGCGCCCGTGCCGACGGTGCTGGTGCACGGCTGGCGCGATGAAATCTGCCCGGTGGAGGCCACCATCGATTTCGCGCGTGAGCGCCGCGCGACCCTGCACGTGGTCGATGACGATCATCGCCTTGGCGCGCATGTAGCCTATTGTGCAACCGAATTCGGCCGCTTCCTGCAGGCGCTTGGCTGAAATGCAGGACTTCTTTGCCAGTTGTCCCAAGGGGCTGGAACTGCTGCTGCGCGACGAACTCGTGGCGCTGGGCGCGCAGGATGCGCGTGAAGCGCTGGCCGGCGTGCATTTCAGCGGCCCGCTGGAACTGGCCTATCGCGCCTGCCTGTGGTCGCGCCTGGCCAGCCGGGTGCTGCTGCGCCTGGCCGAATTCGCTGCGCCGGATGCCGACGCCCTGTACGCGGGCGTCGACGGCGTGGACTGGTCCGTGCATCTGGCGCCCGGCGCCACCCTGGCGATCGATGCGGTAGGCAGCAGCGCGGGCCTGAGCCACAGTGGCTTCATTGCCTTGCGCGCCAAGGACGCGGTGGTGGATCAGTTGCGCGTGCGCCATGGCTGGCGTCCGGACATCGATCCCGAACGGCCCTCGGTGCGCCTCAACCTGCGCCTGCATCGCGGGCGCGCCACGCTGTCGCTGGACCTTGCCGGCGTGCCGCTGCATCGGCGCGGCTGGCGCCAGGAGCAGGGCGAAGCGCCGTTGAAGGAGAACCTCGCCGCGGCAATGCTGCTGCGTGCCGGCTGGCCCGCCGTGTTCGCGGCCGGCGGCGCGCTGGTCGATCCGATGTGCGGCGCCGGCACGCTGTTGATCGAGGGTGCGTGGATGGCCGCCGACGTGGCCCCGGGCCTGCAGCGGGACTACTTCGGCTTGCTCGGCTGGCGCGGACACGATGGCGCGCTGTGGGAACGCCTGCTTGAGGAGGCGCGCGAGCGTGCCGAGCGCGGCCTGCGTGCCCTGCCACGCCGGTTCTTTGGCCAGGACGTCGATCCGGGCGTGCTCCAGGCAGCCAGGCGCAACGCCCAGGCGGCGGGCGTGGAAGGCTTCGTGCAACTGGCGCGGCAGGCCGCCGAACACCTCGAAGCGCCGTCCGGCCTCGATGCCCCCGGGCTGGTGATCTGCAATCCGCCCTATGGCGAGCGCCTCGGCGAGCGCGCCAGCCTGGGCGTGCTGTACCGGTCACTCGGCGATCGATTGCGCGCCGGGTTTCCAAACTGGCGCGCGGCGATCATCGTTGCCGAAGATGCGCTGGGCCATGCGCTGGGCCTGCGCGCAGATCGACGCTATACGCTGTTCAATGGCGCGCTGGAATGTCGCCTGCTGATCTTCGACCCGATTGCTCCGCCCGCGCGCGAGCGCATCGAACGCCCCCTGTCCGCGGGTGGCCAGGCGGTCGCCAATCGCCTGGCCAAGAACCTGCGCCACCTGCGCAGGCGCCTGGCGCGGGAAGGCATCGGCTGTTACCGAATCTACGACGCCGACCTGCCGGAATACGCCGCGGCCATCGACGTGTATACGGCCATCGGGCGCGATGAGGGCACCCACCTGGACGCCAGCGAAGCGCAGGTCTGGCTGCACCTGCAGGAATACGCACCGCCGCGGGAGATTCCCGAGCACGTCGCGCGCGAGCGCCTGGGCGAACTGGTGCGCGCCGCGATGCAGGTCTTCGAGCTGCCGCGCGCGCGCATCGCCATCAAGACGCGCCGGCGCGGCAAGGGCGGGTCGAAATACGGCCGTTTCGACCAGCGCAACGAGTTCCTCGTGGTCGAGGAAGGCGGCCTGCGCCTGCGCGTGAACCTGTTCGACTACCTGGATACCGGCCTGTTCCTCGACCACCGGCCGCTGCGCGCGCGCATCGGCCAGCTGGCACGTGGCCAGCGTTTCCTGAACCTGTTCGCCTATACCGGCACCGCCAGCGTGCATGCCGCGGCCGGCGGTGCGCTGACCACCACCAGCGTGGACCTGTCCGCGACCTACCTGGAATGGGCGGCGCGCAACTTCGGCCTGAATGACATCGGCGGCCCCGCGCACCAGCTCGTCCAGGCCGACGTGCTGGAATGGCTGCGCCACGACCGCGGCCAGTACGATCTGATCTTTGTCGATCCGCCGAGCTTCTCCAACTCCAAGCGGGCCGAGGATTTCGACGTGCAACGCGACCATGCCGAGCTGTTGCGCCTGTGTGGTACGCGGCTCGCGCGCGGCGGCCTGATCCTGTTCTCCAACAACCTGCGGCGCTTCACGCCGGATGTGGCGGGGCTCGCCGGCTTGCACCTCAACGACATCACTGCGGCGACCGTGCCGTTCGATTTCGCCCGCGCCACGCACGTCCACCACGCGTTCGAACTGCGCCCCGGGTGATTGCAAACGACTGCAAAGTATTGGTTTTCAGGGGAAATGTCAGTCACTGTTCAGCCTCTTCCGGTGACGATGGGAGCGCATCGGTGAAGGAGGTTCCGTCCATGCGCAAGCCCATCCGTTTCCTGGTCATCGGCCTGTTTCTCGTGGCCGGCTGCGCGCTTGCGCCCAGCGCCTTCGCCGGTGGCCGCGTCAGCATCGGCATCAGCGTGCCGGGCTTCAGCCTGGGCTGGTCCGATTGCCACCATTGTGGTTGGGGCGGCGGCGGGTACTGGGGCGGCGGCGGGTACTGGTCCGGCGGGGTTTCCTACTGGGGCGGCACGCCGGCGTACTACGGCGGCTATGCTGGCGGCTGGGGGCCGAGCTATGGCTATGGCTACGGCGCGGGCTATCCCGCCTACCGCGGCTATTACGGCGTGAGCTGGCGCGCGCCCGTGCGCTACTACCGCGCGCCGCCAGCCGTGGTCTACTACGGTTACTACGCCCAGCCGGCCTACCCGCGGGTGCAGGAGCGCACGCGCTACTACGGGGATGCCGGCAGCTACCACGACGCGAGCTACCGTAGCCGCAGCGGCTACTACGATCGCGACGCCTACTACGGGCGCTAGTCTTCCCCGCCGGTTGCGGCGGCCGGGTCCGCCGCCGCGGGCGGTGCGGGATCCGCCAACCCGGTGAGCCTGTCGCTGCCCGAGCGCCCCGTTCAGCGTTTGCGTTCCATGTTGCACCCGTACTTGGCGGGCGGCATGGCGGCTGTATGATGCGCCTTTCGGGCCCGCGGCAAGCACGCATGAATGAAGTCTCGGGGCGGAATGGCGTGCTTGCGGGCGACATGCCGGCCGCATGGACGTTCTTCCGTCAGTGGTTGAAGAACCCGCTTGCGATGGCCTCGCTGTCGCCATCCGGCCGCCAGCTCACGCAGGCGATGATCGCCCAGCTGCCGGCGCGCGCACAGCGCGTGGTCGAGTTGGGCGCCGGCACCGGAGTGTTCACCCAGGCCTTGGTCGAATATGGCATCGCGCCGCGCGATCTGCTCGTCGTCGAGCTCAACGATGAGTTGCACCGTCTGCTGCAGCGCCGTTTTCCTGGCGTGAGCATCGCCCATGGCGATGCGTGCAACCTGCTCGAGATCATGCAGCGCAGCGGATTCGCCCATCCGGCCTGCGTGGACGCGGTGGTCAGCGGGCTGGGCTTCCTGGCCATGCCGCGCGGTGTCCAGCGCGCCATCCTCGAGCAGGTATTTGCCGCGCTGGTGCCGGGCCGGCCGCTGATCCAGTTCACCTACGGCCCGAAGAATCCGCTGCCGCGCGAATTGCTGGATGACCTCGGGCTGGGCGTGCGCCGCGCGGGCCTGGCCTGGCGCAACGTGCCGCCAGCGGTGGTTTACGTCTACACGCGCAGCCGTTCGCGACCCCTGCCTGGCGCAGCGCGTGCCAACGCCGCCTGAGTGGCGGCGCGGCCCTGGCCGGCGATCACCGGCTGCTCGCGTTATCATTGCCGTTCCATTCACGCCAGCGCGAGGAAACCGTGGGCGACGCATCGAACCCCGATTGGACATCCCAGTGGCAGGCCGCGGCGCGGCCATGGCTGGATGCATGGAAGGATTTCGCCCAGGGCGCCGCAGCGCCCGCCGCGCCGGCCAGGCCGGAGGGCTTCGAGCAGTGGGCGCGCCTGTTCACCGGCGCTGGCCCGCAAGGCGAAACCATCGAACGCATGGTTGACGCCGCGAAGAACCAGGCGGCCTTCATGCAGTCGATGCTGGGTGCGCTATCAGCGGCGCCCGGCGGCGGCACGAACTGGGCCGAGGCCCTGCGCGGCAGTCTGGCCAAGCCCGCGATGTTCGATCATCCGATGGCCCAGGTCTGGCGTGATGGCGGCGAGCAGGCGCGACAGTTCCTCGCCCGCTTCATGCGCGTGCCGGACATGCCGGCGACGCCGGCGGCCGCCACCGACGCCTGGGGCGCGATGTTCGACCTGCCGGCCTTCGGGCCCATGCGCGAGCATCAGGAGCGCTATCAGCGCAGCGGCCGCGCCTGGCTCGAATATCGCAAGCAGCTGGATCGCTACAACAAGCTGATGCTGGATGCCGCGCAGCGCGGCTTCGCGCATTTCGAGCGCAAGCTGGCCGATCGCGAACAGCCGGGGCGCCAGATCGAATCGCTGCGCGCGCTGTATGACCTTTGGGTCGATGCCGCCGAGGAGGGCTACGCCGAGGTGGCCCTTTCGCCGGAGTTCCGCGCAGCCTACGGCGACCTGGTGAACGCGCAGATGCGGGTGCGTGCGCAGATGCAGGGCGAGGTCGAGCGCATGTCGCGCGAGTTGGGCATGCCCACGCGCAGCGAGGTGAACAGCATCGGCCAGCGCCTGCAGGCGCTGCGCCGCGAAGTGCGCGCGGACGGCACGGCTGCGCAACTTGCCGGTGAAGTGGCGGCCCTGCGCCGGCAGGTCGCCGATCTCAAGGCCGCGCAAGCCGCCGCATCACGCGCGACGGTGACCCAGGCGCAGCGCGCGGATGACGAAGCCGATGCGGCGCAGGAAACCGTGCTGCGCAAGGAGGCCAGTCCGCGCAAGCGTCCTTCGCCGGCGCGGGCCGAACGCAAGCCTGCGGCGAAGACGGCCCGGCGTGACGCGCCTGCGAGTGCTGCGGGCGATTTCGCCTCGCGCATCGGCAAGTACGCCGAGAGCTCACTGGGCGCGAGCCGCAGCAAGCCGGCGAAGAAGGCCGCTGCGACCAAGGGCACGGCCGCTGCCAAGGGCAAGGCCGCTGCCAGGGGCAAGGCCGCTGTGACCAAGGGCAAGGCCGCGCCCGGGAAGCGCGCCAGTCGCCGTACCGACAAGGGGAATGCATGATGGATGCGCTGCGCATCGAGCCGGCCAAGGCTTTCGAGGAAATGATGACGACCCAGCGCAAGCTCGCCGCGGCGCTGGATACCCTGCGCCAGGTCGAGGACGTGGATTTCGGCGTGACCGCCAAGGACGCGATCTACCGCGAGGACAAGCTGGTCGTGTACCGCTTCCGCGGCGAGAAGAAGCCCACCGCGCGCGTGCCGATCCTGATCGTCTATGCGCTGGTCAACCGCCCCTACATGGTGGACCTGCAGGATGACCGCTCGCTGGTGAAGAACCTGCTCGCGCGTGGCGAGGATGTCTACCTCATCGACTGGGGCTATCCCGATGGCGCGGACCGCTGGCTGACCCTGGACGACTACATCAACGGCTACATCGACCGTTCGGTTGACGCGGTCGCGCGCCACTGTGGGGTGGACAGGATCAACCTGCTCGGCATCTGTCAGGGTGGCGCATTCTCGCTCTGCTACGCGGCCACGCACGGCGAAAAGCTGAAGAACCTCATCACCATGGTCACGCCGGTCGATTTCCATACGCCCGAGAACATGCTCTCGCACTGGGTGCAGGACATGGACGTGGACCTGTTCGTCGATACGCTGGGCAACGTGCCGGCTGACCTGATGAACCAGGGCTACCTGATGCTCAAGCCGGTGCGCCTCAACCAGCAGAAGTACATCGGCCTGGTGGACATCCTCGACGACAAGGCGGAACTGGAAAACTTCCTGCGCATGGAGAAGTGGATCTTCGATTCACCCGACCAGGCCGGCGAAGCGTTCCGCCAGTTCATCAAGGACTTCTACCAGGGCAACAAGCTGGTCAAGGGCGGCCTGAAGATCGGTCCGAACGAAGTGCACCTGGGCGACATCGACATGCCGGTGCTGAACATCTTCGCCGAACAGGATCATCTCGTACCGCCGTCCGCCTCCCGCGTACTCGGCGAGCACGTCGGCACCGATGACTACACTGCCGTCGCCTTCCGCGGTGGCCACATCGGCATCTATGTCTCCGGCCGCGCCCAGCGTGAAGTGCCGAGCGCCATCCACGACTGGCTGGCGGCGCGCAGCTGATCATCCGCGGGGCCCACCAGGCAGGATGCCGGCGGTGCGCCCCGCGATCTTCGTCCCCGGCATGGGCCCGACCCGCCTGCAGCGCGGACGCGCGCGTGCGCTGCGGCACATGCAGCCCCCAGGCAGTTGGCCATGAATGAAGTGCTCTTCACCGCGTTCGGCGTGACCTTCACGCCGTGGAAACTGATCGGCCTGATCGGCGCACTGATGTTCGCCTCGCGCTGGTTCGTCCAGCTTTGGGCGACCGGACGCAACCGGCGCGTGACGCTGCCGATGATGTTCTGGTATCTCTCCATCGTCGGCAGCGTCATGACCCTGTGCTATTTCATCTGGGGCAAGAACGATTCGGTCGGCATCCTGCAAAACGCGTTCCCGATGTTCGTCGCGCTGTACAACGTCTACGTGCACCTGCGCCACGAACGCGGCGGGCCGCCGCCCGCCTTGCAAGCCGGCGACAACTGACCGCGCGCCAGGCCTTCAGATCCAGCGCCGCACGCGCCTGCGGTAGCTGGCATAGGTCGCGCCGAACCTGGCCTGGAGCGCGCGTTCCTCGGGCAGGATCTGAAAACGGGTCAGGAAGAACACGAACCCGGGCACCAGCATCAGGGCGCCCAGGTTGCCCAGATACAGCGCCCAGCCGGTCAGGCCCAGCGCCAGGCCGAGGTACATCGGATTGCGCGTCACGCGGTAGATGCCGCCGGTCACCAGGACGGAAGCCGCGCCAGGCGTCATCGGGTTGGCCGTGGTACGCGCGCGGCGGAATGCGGCGATACCGGCCAGCATGCACCCCAGGCCACCGATAACCGGGATGAGCGCCGCCCATGCGGGCAGGGCCGGCACGGCCAGCGCCGGCAGCCAGTGCGCCGCCAGCCACATCGCCAGGGCGGCGGCGAGGACGATGAGGACCGGAGGCAGGCGCAATTCCAGGCGTTGCATCATGCGCCCGTGCCGTGGTTGCGTTCGACTCGCGCGATCCGGATGCGATAGCCCGCGTACCACAGCTCGCGCCCCAGCGCCTGCGCGACCTGGTGCTCGGCATTGCGCTTCCAGGCCGCGATCGCTTCTTCGCTGGCCCAGTAGGACACCGTGATGCCGTCGCCGTCGGCCGCGCGAACGCTCTCGGCGCCCAGGTAGCCCGGCTGTTCGGCGGCAAGTTCGGCCATGCGCTCGGCCATGGCGCCATAGCCGCGATCGCCGTCGCTGCGTTGCGAACTGAAGATGACCGCGTAGTAGGGTGGGTCGGGTGTATTGGCGAACACGTCAAACCCCTGGCTGGCCGGACCGCCGCGCCGGCTTCAGATCGGATCGTAGTGCAGAAGCCGGGTTGCGCGTCGGCCAGGCATTCGGCGCCCCGACAGCGTGCCGCAAGCGCGGGCCAGCACGCGGCCTTCAGTCCGGATCATAGTCGAGGTTGGCCGACAGCCAGCGTTCGGTTTCGGCGATCGTCCAGCCCTTGCGCCTAGCGTAATCCTCGACCTGGTCCCGGGTGATCTTGCCGACGACGAAATACTGGCTGTTCGGATGGCTGAAGTACCAGCCCGAAACCGCCGCGGCCGGGTACATGGAAAAGCCTTCGGTGAGTTCGACGCCGGCGTTGCGGGTGGCGTCGAGCAGGCGGAACAGGGTGGTCTTCTCGGTGTGGTCGGGGCAGGCCGGGTAACCGGGCGCGGGACGGATGCCCCGATAGCGTTCGGCGATCAGCGCCTCGTTGTCGAGTTCCTCGTCGGGCGCATAACCCCACAGTTCGGTACGCACCTTGCGGTGCATGTACTCGGCCAGGGCTTCGGCGAGGCGATCGGCCAGGGCCTTGAGGATGATGGCGGAATAGTCGTCGTGGTCGCGCTGGAATCGCTCCAGGTGCGCCTCGATGCCGAGCCCTGCGGTGACTGCGAAGCCGCCGATCCAGTCGGCGACGGGGGCGTCCCGCGGCGCGATGAAATCGGCCAGGCACAGGTTCGGCCGCTCGCTCGGCTTTTCGGCCTGCTGGCGCAGGTGGTGGAGCGAGATGGTTTCCCCGTCGGCCTGGATTTCCAGGTCGTCGCCGTTGCGCCTGGCCGGCCAGAAGCCGACCACGGCGCGGGCGCGCAGCCATTTTTCATCGATGATGCGCTTCAGGATCGCCTGCGCGTCCTTGAAGAGTTCGCGCGCCTGGGCGCCGACCACCGGATCGTCCAGGTTGTCCGGGTAGCGTCCGTGCAGTTCCCAGGCCTGGAAGAACGGTGTCCAGTCGATGATCGGCAGGAGTTCACCAAGCGGGATGTCGTCGAAGGCGGTGATGCCGGGTTTCAACGGCGCCGGCGGCGTGTAGCCGTTCCAGTCGGGCTGCAGGCCGTTGGCGCGCGCGGCGGCCAGCGACACCAGGCGCTTGTTGCCGCCACGGTGCTTGTGGCGCTCGCGCACGTCGGCGTACTCGCGGCGCACCTTGGCAAGGAAATCGCCCACCAGCTCCGTGCTGACCAGCGATTGCGCCACGCCGACCGCGCGCGAGGCATCCTTCACCCACACGCACGCGGTCGGGTAGTGCGGCTCGATGCGCAGTGCGGTGTGCGCGCGTGAGGTGGTCGCCCCGCCGATCAGCAGTGGAATGTGGAAGTCGCGCCGGGCCATCTCCTTGGCCACGTGGGACATTTCATCCAGCGAGGGTGTGATCAGGCCGGACACGCCGATCATGTCGGCCTGCTCGGCGATGGCCGTGTCGAGGATCCTCTGCGCCGGCACCATCACGCCCAGATCGATGACCTCGAAGTTGTTGCAGGCGAGCACCACGCCGACGATGTTCTTGCCGATGTCGTGCACGTCGCCCTTGACCGTGGCCATGACGATCTTGCCGTTCGGCTTCGAGACTTCGCCGCTGCGCTTTTTTTCCTCTTCCATGAAAGGCAGGAGGTAGGCCACCGCCTTCTTCATCACGCGCGCGGATTTCACCACCTGGGGCAGGAACATCTTGCCGGCGCCGAACAGGTCGCCGACCACGTTCATGCCATCCATCAGCGGCCCTTCGATGACATCCAGCGTGCGCGTCGAGAGCTTGCGCACTTCCTCGGTGTCCTCGACGACGTACTGATCGATGCCGTGCACCAGCGCATGCGCCAGGCGTTCGGAAACCGGCAGCTCGCGCCAGGCCAGCGCATTCACGTCGGCGGTCTTGTCGCGCGCGCCCTTGCGGAAGCGTTCGGCGATCTCCATCAGCCGCTCGGTCGCATCCGCGCGGCGGTTCAGTACCACGTCCTCCACCCGTTCGCGCAGTTCCGGATCGAGGTTGTCGTAGATCGGCAGGGCGCCGGCATTGACGATGCCCATGTTCATGCCCGCCTGGATGGCGTGGTACAGGAACACGCAGTGGATCGCTTCGCGCACCATGTTGTTGCCGCGGAACGAGAAGGACACGTTCGACACGCCGCCGGAGACGTGCGAGTGCGGGAAGCGCTTGCGCAGGAGCCTGGCCGCCTCGATGAAGTTGACCGCGTTGTCGGCGTGCTCATCGATGCCGGTGGCGATCGGGAAGATGTTGGAATCGAAGATGATGTCTTCGGGTGGAAAGCCGACCTTTTCCGTCAGCAGGCGATAGGATCGCTCGCAGATCTCCAGCCGCCGCGCGACGCTGTCGGCCTGGCCCTGCTCGTCGAAGGCCATCACCACGGTCGCTGCGCCGTAGGCAAGGATCCGGCGCGCCTGGTCGAGGAAGGGTTCCTCGCCTTCCTTCAGCGAAATGGAGTTGACCACGCCCTTGCCCTGCAGGCATTGCAGGCCGGCTTCGATCACGCTCCATTTCGAGGAATCGACCATCACCGGAATGCGCGCGATGTCCGGTTCCGAGGCGATCAGGCGCAGGAACCTGACCATCGCCGCTTCCGAATCGAGCAGGCCTTCGTCCATGTTGACGTCGAGGATCTGCGCACCGTTGGCCACCTGCTGGCGCGCGACCTCCACCGCCTCGTCGTAGCGGTCTTCCTTGATCAGCTTCTTGAACTGGGCCGAGCCGGTGACGTTGGTGCGCTCGCCGATGTTGACGAACAGCGACTCGGGAGTGATGACCAGCGGCTCGAGGCCGGACAGGCGCAGGGGGCGGGAGGGTGATGTCATGGCGTGTCTGGCTGGCGGCTCAGGCGGCGGCGCTGAAGGAACGGGCCGACTCGACGGCGAAGGCGCGCGGCGCGACGCCGGCCACCGCCGCGGCGATGGCGCCGATGTGCGCCGGCGTGGTGCCGCAGCAGCCGCCGACGAAGTTGACCAGCCCGGCGCGCGCGAACTCGCCGAGCATCGCGGCCATGTCTTCCGGGGTCTCGTCGTATTCGGCAAACGCGTTCGGCAGGCCGGCGTTGGGATGGGCGCTGACCGCGCAATCGGCGATGCGCGACAGGACCTCGACATGCTCGCGCAGATCCCTTGCCCCCAATGCGCAGTTGAAGCCGATGGACAAGGGCTGCGCGTGCGCCATGGAAACGTGGAAGGCCTCGGCCGTCTGCCCGGACTGGGTGCGCCCGGTGCGGTCGGTGTGGGTGCGGGAGATCATCCGCGGCTGGCGGCTGCCGCGCGCCGCGAAGGCCTCGCCGATGGCAAACAGCGCCGCCTTGGCATTCAGGGTGTCGAAAATGGTTTCCACCATGAGCAGGTCGGCACCTCCGTCGATCAGGCCCTCGGCGGCCTCGCGGTACGCCTGGCGCAACTGCTCGAAGCTGGTGTTGCGAAAGCCCGGGTCGTTCACATTGGGACTGATCGAGGCGGTGCGGCTGGTCGGTCCGAGCACGCCGATGACGAAGCGCGGGCGATCCGGATCGAGCGCCTCGGCGGCGTCGCAGCAGGTGCGCGCGAGGCAGGCGCCGGCGCGGTTCAGCTCGCGCGCGAGCGGCTGCAGGTGGTAATCGGCCTGGCTGATCGAGGTGGCGTTGAAGGTATTGGTCTCTACCAGGTCGGCGCCGGCATCCAGATAGGCGCGATGGATGGCGCCGATCAGGTCGGGCCGGGTCAGGGTGAGCAGGTCGTTGTTGCCCTTGAGGTCGTGACCGTGCGCGGCAAATCGCTCGCCGCGATAGTCGGCTTCCTCGAGGCGGTGACCCTGCAGCATGGTGCCCATGGCGCCATCGATGACGAGGATGCGCTCGGCGAGCGCGGCCAGCAGGCGACGCACGCGCGCCGGGTTGGACCAGGGAAGGGCAAGGCTCATGGTTTCCTCGCGAGCAGGCTCAAGACTTCGAAATGGGGTGGCTTGCGTTCCCGGCTGAGGCGCCCGCAGGCACTGATTTCCAGCTTCGCGTCGCGCGCAAAGGATTCCAGTTCCGCGGTGGAGAAGCCGAGGTTGCGATGCTCGAAAGGCGCCACCACGGTGCGGTGGGCATGGCGTCCAAGCGTGGCCGCCAGCAGCCGCCCGCCCGGCCGCAACACGCGGGCCGCTTCGGCCACCACCGCGTCCGGGCGGTCCGTGTAGGTGAGTGCATGCATCAGCAGCACCAGGTCGAAGCGCGCGGCAGGGAATTCCAGCGCGTGCATGTCGCCCTTGTGGACTTGCACGTTGCCGAATGGCTCGAGCCGCTTGCGCGCGGCGGAGACCACGCGCGCGCCGGCATCCACGCAGACGATGGAGCGCGCGTGCGGCGCGAGCAGCTCGGCGAGCACGCCGTCACCCGAGGCGATGTCGAGCACGTCGCCGGTATCGACCAGCTGGGTCATGCCGCGGGCAAGGGTTTCCCAGGTGCGGCCGGGCGAGTAGTGGCGCTCCATGTCACCGGCGACGCTGTCCGCCCAGCCCTCGCTGCGCGCGCGCTTGGCGAGCACGCCAGGCAGGCGCCGCGCGTCCTCGTCGAGCAGGGCATCGTCCACGCTTTCTTCCAGTGCTTTGAGCAGCGCGCGTTCCTTGGCTTCCAGTTCGCCGTTGTAGCGGTAGTAGGACGACACGCCGGCGCGCCGGTCGCGCACCAGGTCCGCCTCCTTGAGCTTGGCCAGGTGCGTGGAGACGCGCGGCTGGGCCAGGCGCAGCACCGCCGAGAGTTCTGCAACGGTCAGTTCCTCGCGTTCCAGCAGGGCGAGCAGACGCACCCGCGTGCCGTCGGAAAGCAGGCGCAGCAGGGCCGAAGTGGCGGCCAGATCCACGGCTTATCCTTTCATCCAGATTAAAAGATGGATGCAGCGTAGCGATGGCAACGTGGGGCGTCAATGGCGGCCGGCAAGGCGTGCACGTGCAGGGTCAGCGGAAGGCGATCGCGCGACTCGCCTGGCAGATTCCAATTCCGCGCCAGTCCTTGCCAACGCCGCAATCCGGCGCATGCGTCGCTCGACGCGCCATCGCGCCCAGGCGCCAGCGGTGGCAGCGCCGCAGCACGCAACAGCCCGGAAACCGAAGGACGACCCGGCCTCAGGGCGACTGATACCAGTCGTACTCCCAGGCCCATGGCAGGCCGAGCGGGCCGAGGATGGTGTGCACCAGTTCGGGATAGATGCGCTCGGCACGCACATCGTTGGACAGCAGCACCACGCAGCGCAGCATCCGTTCGATGCAGACCACCAGGTTGCCGGTCCATTCATTGTGGCCGCCCTTGAACCAGACCTCGCCGCGGGGACTCTGGAAGGTCACCAATCCCAGGCCGGCTGCCAGTCCGATGGTCGCGTTGGCCGGGTTGGTGGCAGCTGCAAGACTCGGGAACTGGTGCGCCGAGGTGATGGGAAACTGCGGTCGCACCAGCTCGGCGCGCGAAGCGCCGGTGAGGCCATCTCCGCGCACGATGGCGGCCCAGAGCCTGGCCTGGTCGGCAATGTCGGTGTCCATCGAACCGGCCGCGCTGACGCTGGATCGTTCGTCGTGGGGTTCGCTGCTGCCGTCCTGCCTGAATCCGTCGGCGAGGTTGGGCCGGAAATCGGCGCGCCACTGCATCGAGGTCCTCGGCATGCCGAAGCGATCGAAGAGGCGTGCCTGCATTTCCTTGCCGACATCCAGGCCCAGCGCTTCTTCCAGCACCAGCTGGGCAATGTAGAAGCCTTCGCCCGAATACCCGTAGCGGCTGCCCGGATCGGAGTGGAAGCGGAGCCTGCCATCCGCCTCCAGCCAGCGGAAATTCGCGAAGCCGGTGGTGTGCGTGAGCAGGATGCGCAGGGTCAGGTCCTTCCAGCGGGGGTCCGACGCGAGATCGTGATAATCCGCGTAGTCCGGCAAGGGCCGCGGCAGCAGGTCGGCGATCGAGGCATCGAGGTCCAGGCGGCCCTCATCCACCAGTTGCATGACCAGGCAGGCGAACGCCGTCTTGGTCAGCGATGCGCCGTACATGATGGTCTGCGCCGTGAGCGGGTCACCTGCCGCGTTGCGGATTCCGTAGGCCGCCACGTGCACCACCGCGCCATGCTCGATCACCGCGAGCGCCAGGCCCTCGACGTGTCCACGCTGCATCAGTGCCCGTGCGGTCTGGTCGATCACGCGGGCATCCGGCATGACCTGGCTGCGCTGCATCGCGCAGCCGCCGGACAGCACTGCAAGCGCGGCGCCGAGGGCGAGCAGCGGGAGGGCGACATGTCTGCCGCCCGTCCGCGGCTGGCAGACGGATGGCTTTGCGTCGATACACTGCATGGGCTTTCCAGGTGGGTGGGCGCAGGTTGATGGGATGGTTTTGGCCTCCCGCCTGGCGATATCGCCTGGGCAGCAGGTGTCCCACCCCGGAAATTGTGCGCGAGTGCGCGCACGGCCCGCGCTCGCCAAGGCAACGACCTTTCGCGCACGCGGCTTGCGGGCAGCTTGCCACACGCCGTGCGGCGCCGCCTGCTTGCCTGCGTCGCCGGTTCCGGCATCCGATCCACCCTTGGCAGGACGGGCGCTGCAACGGCGCTGCGTGGCACGCCCTGCAGTGTGCCGTCGCTTCGCCGCGCGTCCCCACGCGGGCGCGCGCAGGGGTTGCGTGCAGGGGCGCGTGTGCTGGAAGGCGTGCCCGGTGATCCGGGCCTTCGCGCAGGCCGCGCGAAAGCGGCGTCGAGCCGCTAGAATCAGGCGTTTCGTCCACTCCACGGCGCGCGCTCCAGGGCACTGCTGCCGGCGGCGCGGCGCATTCGACCTGGAGCACCCATGGATTTCCGCTATTCCGACGACCAGCTTTCGATCCAGTCCATCGCGCGCGACTTTGCGCACAAGCGCATCGCCCCGGTGGCAGCCGAGCTCGATGCCAGGGGCGAGTTCCCGCTGGAGACGATCCGCGAGATGGGCCAGCTTGGCCTGATGGGCATCGAGGTGCCGGAGGAATACGGCGGCGCCGGGATGGATACGATCGCCTATGCGCTGGCAATGATCGAGATTGCCGCGGCCGACTGTGCGCACTCGACCATCATGTCGGTGAACAACTCGCTCTACTGCAACGGCATCCTCAAGTACGGCACCGAGGAGCAGAAGCAGAAGTACGTGCGCGCGATCGCCTCGGGTGAGGCGATCGGTGCCTATGCGCTGACCGAGCCGCAGTCGGGCTCCGATGCCTCGGCGATGCACACGCGGGCCACGAAGAACGCCGACGGCGACTATGTCATCAACGGCAAGAAGAGCTGGATCACCTCCGGGCCGGTGGCGAAGTACATCGTGCTTTTCGCCATTACCACACCGGGTGTCGGCGCCAAGGGCGTGTCGGCCTTCATCATCGACACCGGGCGCCCTGGCTTCAGCACCGGCAAGATCGAACCCAAGCTCGGCATCCGCGCCTCGGCCACCTGCGAGATCGAGTTCAACGATTACGTCTGCCCGGCCAGTGACCTGCTTGGCCAGGAAGGCAAGGGCTTCGGCATTGCCATGGGCGTGCTCGATGCCGGGCGCATCGGCATTGCCTCACAGGCGGTGGGATTGGCCCGCGCCGCCTACGAAGCGAGCCTCGCCTGGGTGCGCGAGCGCAAGGCCTTCGGACAACCGATCGGTTCGTTCCAGATGATCCAGGCCAGGATCGCCGACATGAAGTGTCGCCTCGATGCAGCCACCCTGCTGGTGCTGCGCGCTGCGTTCGCCAAGATCCAGGCGGACCGCAGCGGCGGGCGCTTCAGCACCGAAGCTTCGGTGGCCAAGCTGTTCGCCTCCGAGGCGGCCATGTTCATCACGCACGCCGCGGTGCAGATTCATGGCGGGATGGGTTACTCCAAGGAAATGCCGCTGGAGCGCTACTTCCGCGATGCCAAGATCACCGAGATCTACGAGGGCACCAGCGAGATCCAGCGCCTGGTGATCGCGCGCAACGAAACCGGCGTGCGCTGAGAAGCGGGCCGGCGCGCAGTCGCCGTGGCAGCGCGATTCGGCGCGGCCGCGGCGGCGGCATGCGCCCGCCCAGGCCAGGCCGGCAACCGCCGAGGTCAGGCGCTGACGACGCGATCGCGCCCGGCGTGCTTGGCCGTATACAGCGCGCGGTCGGCGCTGCGCAGCAGTTCCGCTGGCTGCCTGCCGTCGCGCGGATAGGTGGCGATGCCGATCGACACGCTGACCGGGCCGAGCGTCTGGCGGCGATGCTGCACGGACAACTCGCGCACCGCGGCGCGCACCGCCTCGGCGCGTTCGGCGGCCTTCGGCGCATCGGTATCCAGGAGCAGCACGATGAACTCTTCGCCGCCGTAACGGCAGGCGACGTCTTCCTGGCGCACCAGGCGGGCGAGCAGGGCGCCGAACTGCGCCAGCAGGGTATCGCCGGCCTCGTGGCCATGGCTGTCGTTGAAGCGCTTGAAGTGGTCGATGTCCAGCATCAGCATGCTGAGCGGCAGTTCGCGGCGGCTGGCGCGCAGCAACTCGCGCTCGAAGGATGCCTCCAGGTAGCGACGATTGAACAGCCCGGTCAGCGGGTCGCGCAGCGACTGCGTGCGCAGCATGTCCTGGAGATTCAGGTTCGCAAGCGCCAGCGAGACCTGCTCGGCAGCCGTCTCGGCGACCGGACGTGTGGCCGCGGAGGTGGCGCAGGGGCCGAACAGGCTGAGCGTTCCCAGCATTTCCCCTTGCGCCATCAGCGGCACGCACAGGTAGTCTGCCGCGTCGATTCCGGCCAGGTGCTTGCAGCGGAACGCATCGAGCGTGCCGGGTATGGGGTGGGTCTGGCCGCGACGCAGCGCCCAGCAGTCGTCGGGAAGGAACAGGGTCTGTGCGCCTTCGGGCAGATCGCCCCAGCGGACGACTTCCTCGACCAGGTTCTGCGAGGCCTTGATGAGCTGGATCGAGCCCGCGCAATCGGGCAGCAGGCGTGCCAGCGAAGTGCGCAGCCCGGTCGTGGCTTCGTCGATGCTCCGGCAGCCCTGCAGCATGGAACCGAGGTCGGAGAACTGGCGCAGTGTTTCGCCCAGACGCAGGGATTCCTCGAGACTGCGCGCGAGTTCGGCGAGCGAGTTGTGCAGGCGCGCTTCGCTGCCGCGGCGGCGCTTGATCTCGCGCAGAATCAGGGCCAGCGCGACGAGCAGCATGGCGATGCACAGCGTGGTCGCAACACCGGTGGCGATGCGCGTGATGCGCGCGGTGCGCAGCGAGCGTATCCGGCCCTGCTCGAAGGTCGCGGTTTCGACGGCCAGCATGCGCCGTGCGAGGGTATCGATGGCCAGGTCCTCCTCGCGCGCGGCCTGGAACGAGGAATCCGAGCGGACCAGGTCCAAGCCGCCCTTCTGGTAGAGACTGAGGCTGTCGGCCATGCTGCGCCGGCGCTGCTCGATGGCGGCGGTGAGTTCGGTGGCGGCCGCACGCTGTGCCGGCTGATCTTCGACCAGGGTGGCCAGGCGCTGCAGGTAGTGCGTGAGTTCCGGCAGCCGCGCGAAGTGGTCGTCGAGGCGCTCGGGCATCCCCGAGATCATGTGCGCGCGCTGGTTCGCTTCGGCGTCACGCAGGGTGGCGACGATCTTGCCGATCGCCTGTTCCACCTGCAGCGCGTGGACGACCCGCGCGTTTTCGTCGAGGAAGGCGCCGGACGCGCGGCCCACCTGCACGCCGATCGCGCCCAGCATGAGCGTCAGCGCGCCGAACACCAGCAGCAGGCGCAGCGGCAGGCGCCGTCCACCGCGGTCGAGGGTCGGGGCCTGAATTGGAAAGGACATGGCGCTCATCGAGTTGCTGCATACCGCACTGTCGGGTGCAGTGCGTAATGCAAGTTCAATGCCATGTTCTCAGGCAGTGCGCGCGGGGTGCCGTGGCGTCCGGTTGTCACAAGCTGCCGCGCAATGACCTGGCGGGAACGCTGCGGGCGCGTTCAGTCCACGTAGCCGGCCACCATCACGCGCTTGCCGTGCACGAGCTGTTCGTAGCCGTCGGCCGGCACGGGCAGCAACTCCACGCGCGGGAAGCCGATCTTGCGCATGATCCACATCAGCGCTTCCACGCTCGGCACCAGACAGATGCCGGTCGTGCTGGCCTCGGGACCGTGCGTGTCGTCGGTTTCGTCGATGATGCCGAACGAGCCCTTGAGCGGGCGCACGAAGCGGTAGCTGCCGTAATCGACCATGCCCGTGAGGCCCGGCACGACCTGGGTTTCGACCACGCACAGCTCGCGCGTCAGGGCATGTGCGCGGCGCAGGGCGCCGATCGGGTCTTCAAGGTGGTAGATGAGGCCCAGCATCAGCACCAGGTCGAATTGCCCCAGCGTGGCGGCGTCGAGCGCGTGCACGTCCGATTGCAGTACGCGCAGGCGATCGAGGCCCAGCGCCGCACCGATCAGCCGGGTGTCGGCCACATGCTCGGCGCGCGCGTCCACCGCCAGGACCGAGTCGGCGCCCCAGGCATGCACCTGGCTGGAGAACCAGCCCTGGTGGCAGGCGATGTCGATGACCTGGCGACCGGCCAGGTCGGTTCCGAAGCGCGCTTCGACGACCTGCTTGAGCATGGCAAGGCGGGTGCTGTGGATCGCGTCCAGCGCGCCGTCGTCATAGGTGCGCGTGACGCGGCCGTCGGGCAAGCGGAAGCGGTAGAACCAGGTCTTGTCGAGGATGCGATCCGCGGGTGCGCTCATGTCGATCATCGGGTTGGCAATCCGCCATTGTAGCGACGCGGCTCGCGCTTGCGTGTCGCGGCCAGCCGCCGGACCGGCATGCGACGGACCGCGGGTGGGAGGCGGCGGCCCGCGCGAAATTGCGCATGGTCGGCGGCACCTGTTGCCGCCGACCTGCGTCGGACGCGCCGGGAAGCGGGTCTATGTGGACGACTGCGTCGGGAGTTCGGGTGGTGCCGGCGGGTGGTCGAGCTTGTCACCGAGCAGGCGACGCACGACGACATAGAACACCGGGATCAGCAGCACGCCAAGGAAGGTGGCGAAGATCATGCCGCCGATCACACCGGTGCCGATGGCGTGGCGGGCATTGGCACCGGCACCGGTGGAGAATGCCAGCGGCGACACGCCCATGATGAACGCCAGCGAGGTCATCAGGATGGGCCGGAAGCGCAGGCGCGCGGCATCCACCGTGGCCTCGCGCAGACTGCGTCCGGCCTTCTGCTCGGCCACGGCGAACTCGACGATCAGGATCGCGTTCTTCGCGGCCAGGCCGATGATGGTCACCAGGCCCACCTTGAAGAAGATGTCGTTGGGCAGGCCGCGCAAGTTGGCGAACACCAGCGCGCCAAGCACGCCCAGCGGCACCACCAGCAGCACGGCGACCGGGATCGACCAGCTTTCATAGAGCGCGGCCAGGCACAGGAAAACCACCACGATGGAGAGCACCAGCAGCAGCGTGGCGGCATTGCCGGAGAGGATTTCCTGGTAGGACTGACCGGTCCAGTCGTAACCGAAGCCGGTCGGCAGATCGTTGTTGACGATGTTCTGCAGCGCCGTCATGGCCTCGCCTGAACTGTAGCCGGGCGCCTGCGAACCGACGATCTCGATCGCCGAGTAGCCGTTGTAGCGGGTCAGCGAGGGCGGCGCACTGAACCAGCTCGCGTTGACCACGTTCGACAGCGGGATCATCTCCGGCAGGCCGGATGCGTCCTTGTGCGTCGAGGGCGTGTAGAAGTGGTTGAGCGCGTCCAGACTCATGCGGAACTGCTCGTCGGCGCGCATGGTCACGCGCTTGATGCGACCCTGGTAGAAGAAGTCGTTGACGTACACGGGTGCGAACATCAGCTGGATCGCGCTGTAGATGTCGCTGACCGAAAGCCCCATCGACTGGGCCTGCACGCGATCGACCTCGAGCTGCACCTGCGCAGCATCCTCCAGGGTGTTGGGCCTCACGGCAGTGAGCGAAGCGTTCCTGGCCGCCGCGCCGAGCAGCGTGTTGCGCGCCTCGGCCAATGCCTCGCGACCGGCGCCGGCGCGATCCTGCAGGTACATGTCGAAGCCGCCGAACTGGCTGAGGCCCTGCACGGTGGGAAGGTTGACGACGAAGATCTGGGCATCGCGGATGCCGTAGAGCTTCTGGTTTGCGCGCTGGATGAACTCGGCCGAATTGGTGCTGCGCTCGCTCCAGGGCTTGAGGCGGATGAAGGCCATGCCGACGTTCTCGCCCTGGCCGACGAAGCTGAAGCCGGCCACGCCCATCATGCCGTCGAAGGCATCATCGGCTGCCAGTGTCTGGCGCACCTGCTCCATCACCGCCTGGGTGCGCTGCAGCGTCGCACCCGAGGGGAGCTGCACGACCGCCAGCACGTTGCCCTGGTCTTCCTCGGGCAGGAAGCTGCCGGGCAGGCGCATGAACAGGAATCCGGCGAGGATCACGATGACCGCGAACAGCAGCATCCAGCGCGGCGCGTGGTGGACGGCGCTGCCGGTGTGGCGCACGTAGGTGCGGCTGACGCGGCCGAAGCCCTTGTTGAACCAGCGGAAGATGAAGTTGCGGTCTTCATGGTGCGCGCTGTGCTTGAGCATGGTCGCGCACAGCGCTGGCGTGAAGCCCAGCGCCAGGAAGGCGGAGAACACCATCGCCATGGCGATGGTCAGCGCGAACTGCTGGTAGATCGCGCCGGCGGTACCGCCCTGCAATGCGCTGGGAATGAATACCGCCGCCAGGACCACGGTGATGGCCACCACCGCGCCGGTGATCTGGCCCATCGCCTTGCGCGTGGCTTCCTTAACCGGCAGGCCCTCCTCGGTCATGATGCGCTCGACGTTCTCGATGACCACGATCGCGTCGTCGACCACGATGCCGATCGCCAGCACCATGCCGAACAGGGTCAGCTGGTTGATGGTGAAGCCGATCACCTCCATGCCGAAGAAGGTGCCGAGCAGGGCGACCGGAATGACCAGGGTCGGGATGATGGTCGCGCGCAGGTTCTGCAGGAAGATCAGCATCACCAGGAACACCAGCACCATGGCCTCGCCGAGGGTCTTCACCACTTCCCTGATCGACACCTTGACGAAGGTGGTCGAGTCGTAGGGCGAGAACCAGCTCACGCCTTCAGGGAAGCTCGGCGCCAGTTCATCCATCTTGGCACGCACCAGATCCGCCACATTGAGCGCGTTGGCGCCGGGCAGGAGCTGGATGGCGAAGGCGCCGGTCGGCTTGCCGTTCCACTGCGTGTCGAAGCCGTAATTGAATGCGCCCAGGCCCACCCGGGCCACGTCGCGCAGGTAGACGCTGGTGCCATCCGCCTGCGTGCGCAGGAGGATGTTCTCGAACTGCTCCGGACTGCTGAAGCGGCTTTCCGCCGATACCGTGGCGGTGAAGCCCTGGCTTTCCGGCGAGGGCTGCGCGCCGATCGCACCGGCGGCGAACTGCACGTTCTGCGCCCGCACGGCGGCCAGCGCCTGGCCGGCCGACAGGCCATAGCCGCGCAGCTTGTCCGGGTCGAGCCAGATGTTCATGGCGTACTCGGAACCGAACTGCTGGGTCGAGCCTACGCCTGGGATACGCGCGATCTGGTCGAGCACGCGTGCACCGACGATGTCGTTGAGCGCATTGCGGTCGATGGCCGGATTTTCCGAACGCAGCGCCACCACCATCAGGAAGCCGGCGTTCGCCTTGGCCACCACCACACCCTGCTGCACCACCTCGCTCGGCAGGCGTGGCGTGGCCAGGGCGACCTTGTTCTGCACCTGGACCTGGGCAATGTCCGGGTCGGTGCCCGTTTCGAAGGTCAGCGTGATGCTGGCGCGTCCGCTGGAGCTGGAACTGGAACTGAAATAGAGCAGGTGGTCGATGCCCGTGAGCTGCTGCTCGATGACCTGGGTGACGGTCTTCTCCGTGGTGTCGGCGCTGGCACCGGGGTAGCTGGCACCGACCGTGACCTGCGGCGGCACCACGTTCGGATAGGACTCGACGCCGAGGCTGAAGATGGAGATGACGCCGGCCAGCGAGATGAGGATCGCGATCACCCAGGCGAACACCGGGTGATCGATGAAGAATCGGGCCATCCTGGTCTCCTACTGCGCGTTGCCGTCGGGCGTGGCGGCCGCGGCGCTGGGCGGCTGCCACGGTGTCGGACGGGCCGGTTGTCCGACCTGCGCACGCTGCAGGCCCGAGACAATGACCTGGTCGCCTGCCTCCAGGCCGCTGGTGACGATCCAGTTGCCCTCGATGGCGTCGGTGGCGGTGATGTCCTTGCGCGCGACCTTGCCGTCGGCACCGACCACCAGCACGAATGAGCCCACGGCGTCGCGCTGCACGGCCCGCTGCGGCACCGGGTAGACACCGTGGCGCTTACCGAGCACGGCGGTCAGGGTGACGTACATGCCGGGCAGGAGAACATGGTCGGGATTGGCGACCTGCGCGCGCAGGGCCACCGAACCGGTAGCCGGATCGACCAGCGCCCCGGAGAAATCGACCGTACCCACCGGCGCATAGGGTGTACCGTCCGGCAGGGCCAGATGCACCGCCGCCTGGTTGGCGCCGGCCAGGGTCGCCCCGCCGTTGCTGGCCGCGCGTCGCATGGCCTCGATGTCGGCCACGCTCATGGTGAAGTTGACGTACAGCGGGTCGATCTGGTCGATGGTGGTGAGCAGCGTCGCCTCGCCCTGGCCGACCAGCGCGCCTTCGGTGACCTGCTGCTTGCCGGCGCGCCCGGCGATGGGCGCGGTGACGTCGGCATAGCCGAGATTGATGCGCGCCGCCTCGACGTTCGCCTTGGCCTGCTGCACCGCTGCCGCGGCAGTGCGTTCGGCGGCATTGGCGGCATCCACGTCGGACTGGGAGAGCAGGCCCCGGGCGCCGACCGAGCGGGCCCGCTCGGCGGCAATGTGATTGTTCGCATAGGTGGCTTCGGCCGAAGCAAGGTTGGCGAGCTGGCCGTTCAGCGTGGCCCGCAGCGGCGTCGGGTCGATGCGGAACAGGAGCGCGCCTTCCTTGACGTCGCTGCCTTCGGAATAGACCCGCTCCAGCAGGATGCCGGCAACGCGCGCACGTACGTCCGCCGAGCGGAATGCCGACAGGCGACCTACCAGCGAACGCTCCAGCGGCACGCTTTGCGGCTGCGCGGCGAGTACACCGACCTCGGGCGGGGGCGGCTGCTGCTGGCCGGAAGGCGACTTGCTGCAGGCGCAAGCGAGCGCGGCGAAGGCAATGCAGGTGAGGGCGCTGGACAGCTTCATCATGCGTTGTTCCTGTCGTGGTGGCGGTGGGGCGGCGCAGGACCGGTGCCGCAGCGAGGCCCGCCGGAGCCCGCCAGCGCCTGCCGCCGGGCGGGGCAACCGACGGATTCTATACTGTCGAGTACATGAGCGAAAACCAACGTGGCGCAGTTTTCCACCTTGCCCCTGCCGCCGGCGCGGGCCGGAAGTCATCTTGGCCGTCCGTCGGCCGTCGCAAAGTGGATTCCCGGGTGGGCGCAGCGTATCCTTCGATGTTTGCCTCAACCCCTTCTCATTTCCTCCAATCCGGATCAAGTCATGACCGCTCAAGGCGCAGTGTCGGGCACGCTCGTCGACCATGTTCTCGCTTACCAGGCCGCGCAGTTCGATGGCGCCGAACGCGAGGCGGCCCAGCGATTCACCAGTGAGTTCCTGCGCCGCGTGCCGACCGAAGAACTGGCGACGCGAACGGCCGCCGACTGGGCCGCGCTGGTGGCGGATCTGCGCGCCTTCATGGCGGTGCGCGAGGTCGGGCGGCCCAAGGTGCGGGTGTTCAATCCTCCCGCCGACAGCGAGCGCGCGCGTGCCGCGCGCACGGTGGTCGAGGTGGTCACCGACGATATGCCCTTCCTGGTCGATTCGGTCGGTATGGCGATTACCGCGGCGGGTCTGCAGATCCATTGCATCATCCACCCGGTGTTCCGTGTCGAGCGCGATGCGCAAGGCAACCTGCTGTCGTTCGGCACCCTCGAGGGCGGCGGCGGCAGCGCCGAATCGGTGATGCATTTCGAGATCGACCGGATGCCGGAAGCCGCGGGCATGGCGCAGCTCGCGCCGGCGCTGATGGCCGTCCTCGAGGACGTGCGCGTGAGCGTGGCCGACTGGGAACCCATGCGCGAACGCATGCTCGCCGTGGCCGATGAACTGGGCAGACGCAAGCTGCCCATCGATGCCGAAGGCGTGGCCGAAGCCCAGGCCTTCCTGCGCTGGGCGGCCGACGACAACTTCACCTTCCTCGGCTACCGCGAGTATGCGGTGGTCAAGAGCGGCAATGACGAGGTGCTGCAGGCCGTGGAGGGCTCGGGCCTGGGCATCCTGCACGGTTCGGAGCGTTCGCTGGCGCCGCGTTCGCTGCGCACCCTGGTGGCGACCAGCCTGCCGCAGTCGGGCGCGATGGATGCCATCATCATCACCAAGACCAATGCGCGTGCCAGCGTGCATCGGCCCGGCTACATGGACTACATCGGCGTGCTGGCCTTCGATGACGCCGGCATCCCGGTGGGCGAGCAGCGCTTTCTCGGCCTGTTCACCAGCAATGCCTACATGGCCAGGCCGCAGGATGTGCCGCTGGTGCGGCGCAAGGTGGCGGCCGTCATGCAGCGCTCGGGCCTGCGCCCGGATTCCCATTCCGGCAAGGCGCTGCGCCATGTGCTGGAACTGCTGCCGCGCGACGAGCTGTTCCAGTGCAGCATCGACGAGCTGTTCACCGCCGCAACCGGCATCCTCATGTTGCGCGAGCGGCCGCAGACGCGCCTGTTCGTGCGTGGCGACAAGTACGGCCGCTTCTATTCCTGCCAGGTGTACATGCCGCGCGACCGCTTCAGCAGCAACGTGCGCGAGCGTATCGAGGCGACACTCAAGGAAGCCCTGCACGGCGAGCGCGTGGATTCCACCATCCACGTCGGCGATTCGCCGCTGGCGAGCATGCACCTGGTGGTGCGCCCACGCCCGGGCCATCGCGTCGACTATGACGTGAGCGAGCTGGAAGGCCGCATCGTGCACCTGGTGCGCGACTGGCACGACGAACTGCGTGACGCGCTGGTCGGGCGCCACGGCGAGGAACGCGGCCTCAAGCTGGCCGCCGACTATGCGCGTGCGCTGCCGGTGGGTTACATCGAGGAAGTCACGCCGCGGCGCGCCGCGGTGGATGTCGAGCTGGCCGCCAGCCTGGCTGGCGCCGACGACATGCGCCTGGATTTCTACCCTTCCACCAGTCGTCCGGACACCCTGCACTTCAAGATCTTCCGCTCCGGTACGGACATCGTCCTGTCGGAGATCATGCCGCTGCTGGAAAACCTCGGCCTCAAGGTGCTGGCCGAGCAGCTTTACGAAATCGAACTGGCCGAACACGTGGTCTACATCCAGGACCTGACCGTGCAGCCGGCGGTGCACTGCGAGTTCAGCATCGACCAGGTGCGCGAGGCCTTCCAGGAGGCCTTCGCCCACATCTGGCGCGGCACGGCAGAGAACGACGGCTTCAACAAGCTCATCCTTGGTGCACGCCTGGACTGGCACCAGGTCGCCATGCTGCGCGGCTACTGCAAATACCTGCTGCAGACCGGCGTGCCCTTCTCGCAGCCGTACGTGGAGGCCACGCTCAACTGTTATCCGGCCATTACCGGCCTGCTGGTGGAACTGTTCCTGGCCGGCTTCGACCCGTCCCGCGAGAGCGGCGGCGGCGTGCTCGCCGCGGCGCGTGAGCGCCTCTCGCGCGAGCTGCGCGCGCTGGTCGATGCCAAGGTTCTCGCCGCACAACCCCGCTTCATCGAAGACCTGGTCGAGGCGCTGGGTGCGCCCCGTGCGGCGCAGATCAACGCCATCATCGCCGCTATCCGCGTGCTGCTCGACGATGTCGCCAGCCTCGACGAGGATCGCATCCTGCGGGCCTTCCTGGGCGCCATCACCGCCACCCTGCGGACCAACTACTTCCAGCGCAAGAACGGCGAACCCGCACCCTACATCAGCTACAAGTTCGATCCCGCGCGCGTGCCCGACCTGCCCAAGCCACGGCCGTATCGCGAGATCTTCGTCTGCGGGCCGCGCGTGGAGGCCGTGCACCTGCGCTTCGGGCCGGTCGCCCGCGGCGGTCTGCGCTGGTCGGACCGGCGCGAAGATTTCCGCACCGAGGTGCTCGGCCTGGTCAAGGCGCAGATGGTGAAGAACACCGTCATCGTGCCGGTCGGCTCCAAGGGCGGCTTCTACGTCAAGCGTCCGCCGGCCGAGCGCGATGCGCTGCAGGCCGAAGGCATCGCCTGCTACAAGATGTTCATCAACGGCATGCTCGACATCACCGACAACCTGGTCGATGGCAAGGTCGTGCATCCGCAGGACGTGGTGCGCCACGACGAAGACGATCCCTACCTGGTGGTGGCGGCCGACAAGGGCACCGCGAAGTTCTCCGATATCGCCAACGCAATCAGCGCCGAGCACAACTACTGGCTGGGCGATGCCTTCGCTTCGGGTGGGTCGGTCGGCTACGACCACAAGGGCATGGGCATCACCGCGCGCGGCGGCTGGGAATCGGTCAAGCGGCATTTCCGCTCGCTCGGCCACGATACCCAGTCCGAGGACTTCACCTGCGTTGGCATCGGCGACATGTCCGGCGACGTGTTCGGCAACGGCATGCTGCTGTCGCGCCACATCCGCCTGGTGGCCGCCTTCGACCACCGCCACGTGTTCGTGGACCCCACGCCGGATGCGGCCAAGACCTACGTGGAACGCGAGCGCCTGTTCAAGCTGCCGCGCTCGTCCTGGGCGGACTTCGATACCAACCTGATCTCCGCCGGCGGCGGCGTGTTCCCGCGCGATGCCAAGTCGATCGCACTGACGCCGCAGATGCGCGAGGCCCTGGGCATCGATGCCGCCGTGGAGTCGATGTCGCCATCCGAGCTGGTCAGCGCGGTGTTGAAGGCACCGGTGGACCTGCTCTGGAACGGCGGCATCGGCACCTACGTGAAGGGCCATGGGGAAACCAATGCCGAAGTGGGCGATCGCGCCAACAACGCCGTGCGCATCAACGGCGGTGAACTGCGCTGCAAGGTGGTGGGTGAGGGCGGCAACCTCGGCTTTACGCAGAAGGGGCGCATCGAGGCGGCGCTGAAGGGCGTCGTGCTCAATACCGACTTCATCGACAACTCGGCCGGCGTGGACACCTCGGACCACGAGGTCAACATCAAGATCCTCTTCAATGATGCCATCCAGCGCGGCGAGCTCACGCTCGATGCACGCAATGAACTGCTGGCGGACATGACCGAGGAGGTCGCGCGGCTGGTGCTCAGCGACAACTACCGGCAGAACCAGGCCATCACGGTGATGGAGCACATGTCGGCACAGCGCATCGGTTCCAACGCGCACTTCATCCGCACGCTGGAGGCCGAGGGCATGCTCGACCGGCAGATCGAGTCGCTGCCCTCGGACGCCGAGCTGGCCGAGCGCAAGGCACGCCACCAGGGTCTCACCCGGCCGGAGCTGGCCATCCTGCTCGCCTACTCCAAGCTCAAGCTGTTCGAGGACCTGGTGAAGTCGGACGTGCCCGAAGATCCCTACCTGTCCAAGGAACTGGTGCGCTACTTCCCGCATCCGCTGCGCGAGACCTACGCGCCCAACATGCAGCGCCATCGTCTGAAGCGGGAGATCATCGCGACCGCCGTCACCAACTCGATCGTCAACCGCATGGACGCCACCTTCGTGCTGCGCATGCAGGAAGATACCGGCCAGCCGCCCGCGGCGATCGCCAAGGCCTACTCGGCCGTGCGCGAATCGCTGGATGCGCGGGCCCTGTGGGCGGCTCTCGAGGCCCTCGACGGCAAGATCGCCGAGGCGGTGCAGATCGACGCCCTGCTCAAGATCTGGGATCTGCAGCGCGGCCTGACCCGCTGGCTGCTCAACCATCGCGGCGCGAGTCTGGACATCGCCGGCATCGTCCAGCGTTATGCGCCCGCCGTGGCGGCGTTGCGGGCGGCGTTGCCGGCAGTGCTGACCGACGCGGGCCGGGCCGACTACGGTGTCGATGTGGAGAAGTGGCACGGGATGGGCGTGCCGGCGGAGCTCGCGACCCAGCTGGCGGCGATCCCGGTGCTGGGCGCCGTGTTCGACATCGCCGAGGTGGCGCTGGAGAGCGGGGCGCCCATCGAGCGGGTGGCGGCCGCGTTCTTCAACCTCGGCCAGGCGCTCGACATCGACGGTCTGCGTCGCCAGATCGAGAACCTGCCGGTCGAGAGCCGCTGGCATGCCCAGGCGCGCGGCTCGCTGCGCGACGAGCTGGCGGCTCAGCAGCGCGCGCTGGCCGCCCAGATCCTTGCTGCCGCGCCCGCCGGCACGGGCGATCCGGTGGCGGCCTGGCTGGAACGTGATGACCCGACCTTGCGCATCACGCTGGGACTGATCGATGAAATCCGTACGCAGAAGGTGGATTACCCGATCGCCTCGGTGGCCCTGCGCCGCATTGCCAAGCTGGTGCAGGCAGTCGCCAAGGCCGCCTGAGCGTAGCTCGCTGCATCTGCGTGCCCGGGTCGCGGCTGCCGCCGCTCCTGCGAAGAGCCACCGCGCGCTTCGCAGGAACGCGGGAAGGCCCGGCCTGCGCATCGTCCATGCGATGCCCCCGGGGCGCGGCTGCCGCCGCACCGGCAGCGTGGTGTGCGCCGTCCGCCAGCGCCTTTCCCATCCATTCGCGCTAAGCTCGGAACTGGTTCCCGATTTCCTGGCCGCATGACCCGACGCATCGCATTCGTCGCCAGCCAGACCGCCGAAGCGCAGGCCGCGCGCACGCAGCTCGCCTCGCGCTATGGTGACGCCGCGCTGGAAGACGCGGAAGTCATCGTTGCCCTGGGCGGCGACGGTTTCATGCTGCGCACGCTGCACCGGCACATGGCGCGGGCCCTGCCGGTGTACGGGATGAAGCTCGGCTCGGTCGGCTTCCTCATGAACCAGAACCACCCCGACGACCTGCCCGAGCGCCTGCAGCGGGCCCAGCTGACGGTACTGCGCCCGCTGCTGATGGAAGCGACCGCGGAATCGGGCGGCACGATGTCCGCGCTGGCCTTCAACGAAGTCTCGCTGCTGCGCCAGACCAAGCAGGCCGCGCATGTGCGGGTGCTGCTGAACGGCGTGGCCAAGATCGACGAACTGATCTGCGACGGCATCCTGGTTGCCACCCCGGCGGGTTCGACGGCCTACAACCTGTCCGCCTTCGGTCCGATCCTTCCGCTCGATTCGCGCATGCTGGCACTGACGCCGATCAGCCCGTTCCGCCCGCGACGCTGGCGTGGTGCGATTCTGCCGGCGACCACCGAGGTGCGCTTCGAGGTGCTCGATCCCTACAAGCGGCCGGTGAGCGCGACCGCCGATTCACACGAAGTGCGCGACGTGGTCGAGGTACGCATCCGCGAGTCGGCCGAACAGACCATGACCCTGCTGTTCGACCCCGAGCACAATCTCGAGGAGCGCATCCTCAACGAGCAGTTCGAGCAGTAGCGCGGCAGCAGGCAGGCAATTGCACCACCGACGACGCCAGGCGTGTGGAGATCGCGGCGGCAGGGCGCGAGCCAGCGGGATCCCGGCGCTGGCGCGGCATCCCGCGCGCCTGCAGGTCTGGCTGCGCAGGCTCGCCGTGCTGGGGTTCACGCTCATGGCCAGCGCTTGTTCCACCCTTGGCTACTATGCGCACGTGACGAGCGGCGAGATGCACCTGCTGGCCCGTCGACGGCCGCTGAACCAGGTCATCGCCGATCCGGCCACCGATGCCCAGCTGCGCGCCAGGCTGGAACTTGCCCTGGCCGCACGGGCGTTCGCCTCCGACCATCTTCACCTGCCGCGCAACCGGAGCTACACCAGCTACGTCGCACTCGACCGGCCCTACGTCGCCTGGAACGTGTTTGCCACGCCCGAATTCTCGGTCGCCCCGGTGACCCATTGCTTTCCCTTCGCGGGCTGCGTCGCCTACCAGGGCTGGTTCGACCGGGCGCGTGCCGAGCACCAGGCGGCGCGCCTCGCCGCACGCGGCGACGACGTCGCCGTGCAGGGCGTGACGGCGTTTTCCACCCTGGGCTGGTTCGCCGACCCACTGCTCTCGAGCATGCTGCGCTGGAGCGACGACGAACTGGCCGGCGTCATCTTCCACGAGCTGGCCCACCAGCTGCTCTATGTGCGCGGCGACACCGCCTTCAATGAATCGTTTGCCAGCTTCGTGCAGCAGGAAGGGCTGCGCGAGTGGCGCACCGCGCGCGGGCTGGCACCGCCTGATGACGCGCGGGCAGCGCATGACCGCGCCTTCACGCAGCTCGTGCTGGATCTGCGCGATCGCCTGCGCCGTCTCTACGCCGAACCGCTACCCACCGATGCCATGCGGGCGCGCAAGCAGGGCGAGATTGCCGCATTCCGGCAGCAATACCTGCGCCTGCGCGATACGCAATGGCATGGCGACGCGCGCTGGGATGCATGGATGGGGGTGCCGATCAACAATGCACGGCTGGTGCCGTTTGGTCTGTATGAGCGTTGGGTGGACGCATTCGACGCGCTGTTTCGCGCCGCCGATGGCGATTGGCTGAAGTTCTACGCCCGGGTCGCGGCGCTGGCGCGCGAGGACCCCTCGCAGCGCGACGCGGAGCTGGCGCGCTGGGCCGCCAGCTCCGCGCACTGAAGCGGCTTACGCACCGGCCAGGCGCAGGACGCGCTGGCCGCCCTCACCAGGGGCCGCCAGCAGCGTCGCCAGGACCGGCAGCCAGCTTGCAAGCTGCTGCTCGAAGCGCCATGGCGGGTTGATGATGACCATGCCGCAGCCGTTGAGGCGCAATGGCGAGTTGGCCGGGTGCAGCAGGAATTCGGCGACGATCGCATCCTTGCCCTGCGCACCCAGCCAGCGCTGGAATGGCGCAACGGCCACTTCCAGCTTGATCGGATACCAGACCGCATAGATGGCATGCGGCCAGCGGGCGAGCGCCTGCTGCAGGGCTGCCTGGATGATCGCAAACTCGCCCGCCTGCGCTTCGAAGGGCGGATCGATCAGCACCAGCCCGCGCTTCTGCACAGGCGGCAGCAGGGCCTTCATCGCTGCATAGCCGTCGCGCTGGTGCACGCCGAAGCGGCGGTCCCCGCGCAGGGCGAGCCGGAGTGCCGCAGCCTCCTCCGGGTGCAGCTCGCATACGATGGCGCGATCCTGCTCGCGCATCAGCGCTGCGGCGACCAGCGGTGAGCCGGGATAGCACGTCAACGCCTCGCCAGCCTGGCCGGCGAAGGATCGCACCACGTCCACATAGGCCTGCAGTGCCGCCGGCAGGGCCGGCGCGGCGAGCAGGCGCAGCACGCCCTGGCGATATTCCCCGGTGCGCTGCGCCGGTCCGCGATCCAGCGCATAGCTGCCGCGCCCGGCATGCGTATCGACATGGCAAAACGCGGCCGGCTTGGCCTTGAGGGCGTTCAGCAGACCGATCAGCAGGGTGTGCTTGAAGACATCGGCGAAGTTGCCGGCGTGGAAGGCGTGGCGGTAGTTCATGGGTTTCCCGGAAGCGGTGGCCACGGTCTTCTGCGCGGCACCGCGCACGGGCCAGCGCGCCGTGCGCTACGCGGCATTGTCGCCCCTCGGCGGCACGCATCGCCAGCCGCTACCGGTCGGTGAACCGTCATGGGAGCAACGGGGGCGGGGAAGGGCGGTCGGTGCGCGACGCGAGCGCCGCGCGTGCCGACCCCGTGCGTGCGCCAAGGATGGGTGGGCGCGGCGCGACCGGTCCCGACGATGCGTTGCGCCGAACGCATCGCCCGAACGGGCCGGCACCGTGCCCGCAACGAATGATTCTACGCACGCGTGCCGAAGCGCTTGCTGAACGTCCCGCGTCCGGAGGTGGACGCTGGCGGGCGCACCCTTGGGCTGCCTATCATGCAGCCATGGCGACTCGCAGGACTTCCACACCCACCGCGGGCCTGTTCACCGGGTCCGATGAACTCAAGCCGCTGGCCGAACGCATGCGTCCGCGCACGCTGGACGAGATCGTCGGGCAGGCGCGCCTGCTCGACGCAGGCGCGCCGCTGCGCCGTGCGATCGAGGCCGGACGCGTGCATTCGATGATCCTGTGGGGGCCGCCCGGTTGCGGCAAGACCACGCTGGCCCTGCTGCTGGCCCAGTATGCCGATGCGGAGTTCCGGGCGATTTCTGCCGTCCTTTCCGGCCTGCCGGACGTGCGTGCCGCGCTGGCCGAGGCCGAAGCGCGCCATGCGCAAGGCGTTCGCACGGTGCTGTTCGTCGACGAGGTGCACCGCTTCAACAAGGTGCAGCAGGACGCCTTCCTGCCGCACATCGAGCGTGGCGTGATCGTGTTCGTGGGCGCCACCACCGAGAACCCCTCGTTCGAACTCAACTCGGCACTGCTCTCGCGCTGCCGCGTGCACGTGATGGACGCGGTGCCACCCGAGGCGATCCGCAAGGCGCTGGAACGGGCGCTGGTCGATGGCGAGCGCGGCCTGGGCGAACGCGGCCTGCAGGTCGATGACGCGGCGCTGGCCAGCATGGCCGAGGCCGCCGACGGCGATGTGCGGCGCGCGCTGACCTTCCTGGAGATCGCCGCCGAACTGGCCGTCGAGGGCGTGCTCGACCACGGCACGCTGGAACAGGTGCTGGCCGATCGCTCGCGCCGCTTCGACAAGGGCGGAGAACAGTTCTACGACCAGATTTCCGCCCTGCACAAATCGGTGCGCTCCTCCGATCCGGACGCCGCGCTCTACTGGTTCGCGCGCATGCTCGACGGCGGCTGCGATCCGCATTACCTCGCCCGCCGCCTGGTGCGCATGGCCGTGGAAGATGTCGGGCTCGCCGACCCGCGCGCCTGGCGCATGGCGCTGGACGCGTGGGACACCTTCGACCGCCTTGGCAGCCCGGAAGGCGAGCTCGGGCTGGCCGAGGTCGTGCTCTACCTGGCGATCGCGCCCAAGAGCAATGCGGCCTACAAGAGCCTGGGCGAAGTGCGGCGCGCGGTGCGCCAGAGCGGCACGCTGGAGGTGCCCATGCACCTGCGCAACGCGCCGACGAAGCTGATGAAGGGACTGGGCTACGGCAAGGGCTACCAGTACGACCACGACGTCGCAGGTGGCGTTGCGCTGGACCAGCAATGCCTGCCCGACGCGCTGGTCGGAACCACCTTCTACACGCCGACCGAGCGCGGTCTCGAAGGCAGGTTTCGCGACAAGCTGCTGGCGCTGCGCGAGGCGCGCCGCGGCATGCCGGCGCCGGGAAAGGCATGAGGCTGCGCCGCTTCGCGTGTCTGCTGGCCTGTCTGCCTGCGCTGCTGCTCGCCGCGTCGCAGGCCTCGCCGCTGGCTGCGCGCATCGATGCGCATATCGGCGCCGAGCGTTTCGCCGGCGCCAGCTGGGGCATCCAGGCTGTCGCCGTGGACGGCGGCCGCGTGCTCTATGAACACGATCCGCGACGCCTGCTGGTGCCGGCGTCCGTGGCCAAGCTCTACACGGCCGCGGTTGCGCTGGACACGCTCGGCGCCGAGCATCGCGCTGCCACCAGCCTGCTCGCCACCCGCAAGCCTGCGCGCGACGGCACCCTGCATGGCGATCTCATCCTCTATGGTTACGGCGACCCGACGCTCGGCACGCAACTGCATGCCGGTTGGGCCGATGCGCTGGCCGATGCCGCGGTCAAGGCCGGGCTGCGCAAGGTGGAAGGCGACCTGATTGCCGATACCACGTATTTCGCTGCACCCGAGTTCGGTTCCGGCTGGGAGGCAAGCGACCTGCAGACCTGGTTTGGTGCGCCGGTCAGCGCGCTCGACATCGGTGAAAACGTCGCCCGGGTGTTCGTGCGACCGGGTGCGCGGGTGGGGCAGGTGGCCCGCCTGCGCTTCGAACCGGAGGTGTTCGGCAGGGCCTTCGATCTGGTCAACACGCTGGCCACCGTGGCGGCGTCCTCGCACAACGACGTCAACCTGATCCGACGCCCGGGCGAGCGCAGCCTGCATGCCTTTGGCCGCATCGCGCTCGGCACGCCGGAAGCGGGTTACCGCCTGGCGCTGCCCGATCCGCCGCAGATGGCGGCCTGGATTCTCGCCAAGGCGCTGGGCGAGCGGGGTATTGGAATCGAAGGCAAGCTGCGCGTCGTCGCCTGGCCGGAAACGCGCAGCGCGCGCGCACGCGAACCCTGGCACATCGCCGATACCTGGTCGCCACCTCTGGCGAGCGTGCTGGAACAGGGCCTCAAGCGATCACAGAATCTCTATCTGCAGGCCCTGTTGCTGCAGGTGGGTGCGCAGGAGGCCGAACAGCGCCGTGTCGCCGCGCTCGCCAAGGACACCCTGCCGCCCTTCCGCAGCACCGACCAGCTCGGCCTCATCGCCCTGCGGCGCTATCTGGCCGGGCTCGGCATCACGCCCGATGAGGCCGTGCTGACCGACGGCGCCGGCCTGTCGCGGCGCAACCTGACCTCGGCCGCGGCGCTGGTGAAGCTGCTCGTGGCGCTCGCCGACGATCCGGCAGCGCGCCCGTTCCGTACCGCCTTGCCGGTGTCCGGCGTGGATGGCACCCTGGCCGGGCGACTCGCGGGCAAGGCCACGCGCGAACAGGTATTCGCCAAGAGTGGCGCCATGCAGGGAGTGGCGGCGCTGGCCGGCTATGTCACCACCGCCAGCGGGGAGCGCATCGCCTTCGCCATCCTGCTCGACAACTACCGACGACCACCCGGCGCGGCGCGCGCCAGCGCCGAGATCGACGCCATCGTGGCGATGCTGGTGGGCGTCTCCGCCGCGCCTGGGAAGGATTGAAGCGCAGCCGTACCGGCAGGCGCAATTTCGTGCTGCAAACGGCACCGAGAAGGGCGAAGCGCGCGCAGCACAAACGGCTGCGACCGACGCCCGGCCTGCCTGGCGTGCGCCGCTACCGGTCGCCCGGGCCAGCGCCCTGGCCCGGCGGCGTCCTATAATGAGCGGCTTTCCACTGCGGAACCGACCCATGCTCGACCCGGCCCTTCTTCGGGGTGACATCAGCGAGACTGCACGCCAGCTGGCAAGCCGCGGCTACGACCTCGACATCGCCACGTTCGAGGCGCTCGAAGCCGAGCGCAAGCGCGTGCAGGGCGAGACCCAGGAACTGCAGCACCGGCGCAACACGCGCTCCAAGGCCATCGGCATCGCCAAGGGCAAGGGCGAGGATGTGTCGGCACTGCTGGCCGAAGTGGCCGGGCTTGGCGACGCGTTGAAGGTCAATGAGCAGCGGCTGGCCGACATCCAGGCCCGGATCGCGGAGATTTCCCTGGGCATTCCGAACCTGCCGGACGCGACGGTGCCGGTGGGCACGGACGAGGCCGGCAACCTCGAGCAGCATCGCTGGGGCACCCCGCGCAGCTTCGACTTCGATGTGCAAGACCACGTCGCGCTCGGTAGCCGCCGTGGCTGGCTGGACGGCGACGCCGGCGCGAAACTGTCCGGCGCCCGCTTCACCGTGCTGCGCGGTGAACTTGCGCGCCTGCATCGTGCGCTCGCCCAGTTCATGCTCGACCTGCATACCGCTGAGCATGGCTACCTCGAATGCAACGTGCCCCTGATCGTCAACGTGCAGACCATGCAGGGCACCGGCCAACTGCCCAAGTTCGAGGAAGACCTGTTCGCCACCCAGGTCGGCGACACGCGTCGCTACCTCATTCCGACCGCCGAGGTCGCGCTGACCAATCTCGTCGCCGATGAGATCGTCGATGCGGACAGCCTGCCGCGGCGACTTGCCGCGCATTCCCTGTGCTTCCGCGCCGAGGCGGGCGCCTACGGCCGCGATACCCGCGGCATGATCCGCCAGCACCAGTTCGAAAAGGTCGAACTGGTCAGCATTACCCGTCCGGAGGACAGCGTCGATGAACATGAACGGATGACGCGCTGCGCGGAAGTGGTGCTGGAGAAACTCGGCCTGCCGTACCGGCGCATGCTGCTGTGCACCGGCGACATGGGCTTCAGCGCCGCGCGGACCTATGACCTGGAGGTGTGGCTGCCCTCCCAGCAGACCTTCCGCGAGATTTCCTCCTGTTCGAACTGCACCGACTTCCAGGCCCGGCGCATGCAGGCGCGCTGGAAGAATCCGCAAGCTGGCAGGAACGAGCTGGTGCACACGTTGAATGGTTCCGGCGTCGCCGTGGGCCGTGCCCTGATCGCGGTGATGGAAAATTACCAGCATGCCGACGGCTCGATCGGCGTGCCCCAGGCGCTGCGCCCCTACATGGGTGGTGTGGAACGCATCGCCTGATCCGAATTGAAGCGCTGAAGATCCACCTGACCCGCGCGCCGCGAACGCAACGCGTGGCGCCGCGCAGGCGGGCAGGTCGGCGGGGCCTTGCGATCAAGTGGGGCGCGGCCCGGTCTGGCCGGCGGCGGGTGATTGGACGCCCCGGATCGAAGCCTTTCCCGGATGCGCGATGCACCCCAGGCACTGCGCGCGACCCGTGCCGCGGAACAATCCGGCAACCATCCTCGCATGCTGTCGCCGGCTTGCCCTATACTGCGCGCCCCGCGCGGCTGCGCGGCGCAAGGCCGAAGTGGCGGAATCGGTAGACGCAGCGGACTCAAAATCCGCCGCCCTCAAAAGCGTGTGGGTTCGAGTCCCACCTTCGGCACCAAATCCCGATCCGGCGAAATCCGCGAAACCCCGAAAGCCCGCGTCACAGCGGGCCTTCCTGCATGTGCAGGCGTCGGTTCGAGGCGCTGGGGAATAGCCTTGCGGCAGCGATCGGGTCGGCCGGGCAAGCGGCACAAGTGGATCAATGCGCGCTTCGCGGCACGCGTTGCGTCTTCGCGCCCTCGCGTGGCCCGGCTCAACCCGTCACGGGGCATCCTGGCGCGTGGCGGTGCAGTCTTCATCCAGCTGCAGCGCCAGCGTGCTGCGTACATACCAGCCATCCGCCTGCGGATCGAAGGTCGCACAGTTTTCCAGCGGGCGGCGGTAGATGTGCAGCGACACCGCGATCGCTTCATCGCTGGGATTGCGGATGGTGTGGTGTTCGTGCGGCGGGATCAGGCTGCCGGCGGAACCGGGACCGGCATTCATGGTGCCGCGCGGTTCGAAGCGGTAGCGTGCATCCTGCACTTCGAGCAATTCGAAGGGCGTGACTTCGAGCATGCCCTGCCAGACGCCCTCGACGCACCACTGGCCGGCGTGGTCGTGCAGCGGCGTGCCCTGACCGGGACCCCAGGTCATGGCGACCACGCTGTAGCCATGCCGCTCGCTGCGGTAGAGCTCGCGCCGCGCGTAATGGTCGGCGACGCATTCGAACACGCAGTCGGGCAGGCGCACGGCCGGGTCGCCGATGAGGCGACACAGCGCCGTGCGCAGCGCATCGGCCATGGCCGCCCCCTCGGGCAGTGCCACCGCCGCATCGATGGCCTGCACCAGCTCGAGGGCACCCGGGAAATCTGGAGTTGGCATGACGGTCTCGACGGGAGCGGATGCGGGCATTGCCGCGTACGGGCGGAGCATGCTTGCGCGCCGCGGCGGAACCCGCCTGACGCGGCGCGCGGCGCGCGGCGCGCGGGGAGCTCGATTCTACACAGCCGCCAGGTGTCGCGCGATGGCCGCACCGAAGCGCGGGATGTCGACCAGGAAGGCATCGTGGCCCTGCGGGCTGTCCAGCGCGACGAGTTCGACCTCCGTGCTGCCGGGGCGCAGGCCGTTGGCGATCTGTTCCTGCTGCGCCAGCGGGAACAGGATGTCCGATTCGACCCCGATCACGGTGGCGCGCTCCAGCACGATGCGGCGCAGGGCTGCCGCCACGTTGTCCTGGCCCGGGTGCCGGTCGACGTAGTCGACCACGTCGAACCAGTCGCTGGCGCGGGAAAGGTAGAGATAGCAGTTGGGATCGAAGCGGCGCACGAAGCGGCGCGCGTGGGCGGCCAGGTAGGATTCGATCTGGAACTCCACGCCGAAGGGATCGTCCTCGCGCTGCTCGGCGTCCAGACGAATGCGGGCAAAGCGGCCGACCCATTCCATCGCCGAACGATAGGTGATGACGCCCAGCTTGCGCGCGATCGACATGCCGGTTTCCGGGTAGTGCTCGGCATCGTAATGGCCGTTGTTCCAGTTGGGATCCAACCGGATCGCCTCGCGCTGCAACGAGCGGATGGCAATGGCGAAGGGCTGGGCCTGCGCAGCGGTGGAGATGCTGACATGGCTGCGTGCGCTGCCGGGGTGCTGCAGCAGGTAGGCCAGCGCGGCCATGCCGCCCATCGAGTTGCCGACCAGGCAGGCGAGACGCCCGATGCCCAGGCTGACGACCAGCGCGTGCGCGGCGTTGGCGGTGTCGTCGAGGGTGAGCTCGGGGAAGTCCAGCCGATACGGCTGGCCGGTGGCCGGGTTGGTGTCGGCGGGCCCGGTCGAACCCTTGCAGCTGCCGAGCGTGTTGGGGCAGATGACGAACCAGCGTTCGGTATCGATGTACTTGCCCGGTCCGAGCATGTCCTCCCACCAGCCGGGGGAAGGGTCCTCGGCATTGGAGGCGGCGTGCGCGCTCGGCGACAGTCCGGTGAGGATCAGGACGGCGTTGTCGCGTGCCGCGTTCAGCGTGCCCCAGGTTTCATACGCCAGCCGTGCGCCTTCAAGTGCGCCGCCGCGCTTCATCGGGAACGGCGAGGGCAGGGAGAACCAGCGGCGCGCATCGCTCATGGGTGGGTCGGTCGACAAGTGGCAAACCTCCAATGTAGCGAGCGCCGTCCATCACGCCAAGCATGCAGCAACGCGAATTCCAGTCCCGCAGCGGGGCAGGTGTCGGCTGCGCTGTTGCCGCGCGCCGATGGCGAACTGCGTCACGTGTGCCGATCCGACGGCAGTGGCGCGCTCCCTAGGGCACCACGCGATCGATCGTCAGTTCGAGCGGCTCGCTGCGGTGCACGTCCACCGGCGCGGAGGCGCCTTCCAGATCGCCGCTTTGTGGTGTGGCGTTGCCGGTGACGGAAATGCGCGCACCGATCACGACCTCGGGGAACATGCCCAGTTTCAGGTTCGGCAGCATGCCCTTGGAATCATCCAGCGTCACCGAGATCGGCAGTTGCGAGGCCTTCAGGCGTTCGATCGAAATCGGCATCGGCGGGCCACTGGCGGCGCGCGCATACACGAACAGGGTGGCATCCGGATCCAGGCGCGATTTCAGCGCCGGGGCCAGGCTGACATCCACGATCAGGCGCGGCGCGGGGGCGGCGGGCGCGGCATCGTGGGTCGCGTCCGTCGATGTCGTGGCGGCCGTGACGGCGGCATCCGTAGCCGCGGGCGGCGCCTTGCCATCACGCAGCGCCTCGGCTTCGGCGATCTGGCGGACGACGCTGGCCTGGACGTCCGAACCGCGTTCGAGCAGCGGCAGCAGGGTGTTCCAGCGCGCGATGGCGGCGTCGAAGTCCTTGTTCTGGTAGTCGCTGATGCCGAGCAGCCAGAGTGCACGCTGGTTGGTGGGATCGGCGGCCACGACCTGCTCCAGCAGCTTGCGTGCTTCGCCATCGATGCGATGGTCGGGCTTGGACATGGCCAGCGCCTGGGCGTACTCGATGCTGGCGGCGGCGTTGTCGGGCGCGGCTTCGTGCGCGCGCCTGAAGGCATCCAGGGCCTCGGTGGTACGCCCGGTCACCTGGTAGGCGCGGCCGAGCAGGGTCCAGCCTTCGGCGTCTTCGGGGTGCTGTTGCAGGCGTGCGGCCAGGGCGGCGATGGCTTCTTCCATCTGCGGGCCGGACGCCTCACCCGTGGCTGCGGCGACCAGGCGAGCGGGATCCAATGCCTGCGGCGTGCCGACCACGCGGTAGAGCAGGAGTGCCGCGGCGGGTAGCAGCATGGCGACCAGCAGGGTTGCGATCATCACGCTGCGCGTGTCGCCGCCCGCCACCGGGGCCGGGCCGCCGAGTTGCACGCGTTTGCGCTCGTACTCGGCCGCATCCAGCACGCCCGCCTCGCGGGCGTCCTGCAGGGCACGCAGCTTGCGCGCCTGGCTGGCGTCGGCATTGCGCCGATGACGCAGCAATGGCACGAGCACGAAGGCGAGCGCGGCGGCCAGCATCAGCGCCGCGAACAGAAGGAAAAGGCTCATGTCACCAGTCGTCCTCACCGGTATCTGGGGGTGGGCCGGCACACACGCCGGTGGCACGCTTGCGCACGATCGTCACCACCACGCCGGCGCCGATCAGCAGCGCCACCAGCGGACCGAACCACAGCAGCAGCGTGCCGCCGCGCAGCGGTGGCTCGTAGAGGACGAAATCGCTGTAGCGATCGGTCAGCCAGGCCTTGATCTCGGCATCGCTCTTGCCGGCGCGCATCTGCTCGAACACGTCGCGCCGGAGATCCGCCGCCAGCGGCGCGGAAGAGTCGTTGAGGCTTTCGTTCTGGCATACCAGGCAGCGCAATTGCCTGGTCAGGTTCTGGAAGCGCACTTCCTCGGCGCGGTCCTTGAACGGAAGCGGGTCCACGGCGGCGAGCGACGTCAGGGAAACGAGCGCCACCAGCGCGGCCAGCAGCAGGCTGGCCCACTGCACCGGCTTCATCGCGCCACCTCCTGCCGCATGGCCGCGATGCGCGGCAGCAGTTCGGTGGCGATGACCTGCGGTGTGATGGGGCTGATGTACTTGTAGCGGATGATGCCCTGGCCATCGACGAGGAAGGATTCGGGGGCGCCGGTCACGCCGAAGTCGATGGCAACCTTGCCGGGGTAATCGGCGATGACCACGTCGTAGGGGTCGCCAAATTGGGCCAGCCAGCGTTTGGCGTCGTCCGGTTCGTCCTTGTAGTTGAAGCCGACCAGACGGATGCCGAGGCGCTTGCCTTCGCGCATCAGGATCGGGTGCTCGTCGCGGCAGGCCACGCACCAGCTGCCGAACACGTTGAGCAGGTAGGGCTCGCCGGCGAGGTCGGCGCTGCCGAAGCTGCGCGTGGGCTCGTAGAGCAGTGGCAGGTCGAAGCTGGGCGCCGGCTTGCCGATCAGCGGAGAAGGCACCGCACGCAGGTCGTGGGTACTGCTCCACCAGATGCCGAAACCCAGCAGGGCGAGCAGCAGCAGGAAGCCGGCCAGGGGCAGGAGACGGGTGTTCATGTACCAGGATTGGGCAGGGGGGATTCGGGGTCGGGTAACGCCGGGCTGTTGGCGCTGCCGTCGCGCGCACTGGGCGAGGTATCGCGCAGTCGGGCGACCACGCCAAAGCGCTTGTCGGCCGCGGCGACGAAGCCGCCGAGCATCATCAGGAGCGCGCCGATCCAGATCCAGCGCACGAAGGGTTTCACGTAGATGCGCACCGCCCAGGCACCGTCATCGCCCACCGGCTCGCCGAGCGCGACGTACAGATCGCGGAACACGCCCGGCTTCAGTGCCGCCTCGGTCTGCACCTGGGCATTGCGCATGTACTGGCGCTTCTGCGGGTGCAGGGTGGCGATGGTCCGGCCGCCTTCGGTGACGGTGATGGTGCCTTGCTCGGCGGTGAAGTTCGGGCCGCGTGCCTCGTGCACGCCTTCGAACTGGAAGGTGAGGCTGCCGATTTCCACGCCCTGGTTCGGCACCATGCGCACATCGCGCTCGATGCTGGTCGATTCGACGATCATCACGCCGGCCACGAACACCGCCACGCCCAGGTGCGCGCAGATCATGCCGAGCATTTCCGGCGTGAAGCGCCGGCCGGGCGCGGCCTTGCGCCAGCGCGAGAGCGCGAACAGCAGGATGCCGAGACCGACCCAGAGCGAGGCCGCAGTACCCGCCAGGGCCTTGACCGGCAGGTCGCCGACCAGCAGCCAGGCCAGCAGCGTCGCGACCACCGCCGTGACCAGCGCCGGCAGCAGCGATTTCATTGCCGCCACGGGGTTGCCCTGGCGCCATTTCAGGAACGGCCCGAACGGCAGCAGCAGCACGACCGGGATCATCAGCATGATGAACATGAAGGCAAAGTAGGGCGGTCCGACCGAGATGCGCCCGAGCGAGAAGGCATCGCCGATGATCGGGTAGAGCGTGCCGAGCAGCACCGTCGCCGCGGCGCAGGCGAACATCAGGTTGTTGACCAGCAGGGCGGTTTCTCGCGACACGGGTGCAAACGGCTCGCCGCCGGCCACCCTGGGTGCGCGCAGCGCGTAGATCAGCAGCGAGCCACCGACCACGATGGCCAGGAAGACGAGGATGAACACGCCGCGCTCGGGGTCGGTGGCGAAGGCGTGCACGCTGGTCAGCACGCCCGAGCGCACCAGGAAGGTGCCGAGCAGCGACAGCGAGAAGGCAAAGATGGCCAGCAGCAGGGTCCAGGCGCGGAACGAACCGCGCTTCTCCGTCACCGCCTGCGAATGGATCAGCGCGGTGCCAACCAGCCAGGGCATGAACGAGGCATTTTCCACCGGATCCCAGAACCACCAGCCGCCCCAGCCCAGCGTGTAGTAGGCCCACCAGGAGCCCAGCGCGATGCCCAGCGTGAGGAAGGCCCAGGCGATGTTGGTCCACGGCCGCGACCAGCGCACCCAGCGCACGTCCAGGCGTCCGCCCAGCAGGGCGGCGATGGCGAACGCGAAGGCGACCGAGAAGCCCACGTAGCCCATGTAGAGCATGGGCGGATGCATGATCAGTCCCGGATCCTGCAGCATCGGGTTGAGGTCGATGCCGTCGGCCGGCACCGGCAGGATGCGGGCGAACGGATTGGAGGTCAGCAGGGTGAACAGCAGGAAGCCGCAGCTGATGAAGCCGAGCACGCCGATCACGCGCGCCATGAAATCTGCCGGCAGGTGGCGACTGAAGGCGGCCACCGCCACGCTCCATACGGCCAGGATCAGGATCCACAGCAGCAGCGAACCTTCGTGCGCGCCCCACACGGCCGAGAAGCGGTAGAACCAGGGCAGCAGCGAATTGGAGTTCTGCGCCACGTAGGCGACCGAGAAATCCTGGCTGGTGAAGGCGTAGGTGAGGATGGCGAACGCAGCGACCACGAACACCGTCTGTCCGGCCACGGCCGGGCGCGCCACGGCCATCAGCGCGCGGTTGCCGCTGTGCGCGCCGATCAGCGGCAGCACGCACTGCACGACGGACAGCAGCAGCGCCAGGATCAGCGCGAATTGGCCAAGCTCGGGAATCATCTGGGCAATACCTTTGGATACAAGGTTGCACCGCGGCACCAGCACAACAAGGCTGGTCGGCGGCGGCAGATCGGCGCAGCGCGAGCGCAGGAGGCGCAGTCTACTGCACGGACGGCGTCGGCGCCCGGACGATGATGCGCGGATACGTGAAGGCGACCTGCCTGGAGGCAGCGCACGCCCCAGCTCCAGGCTAGGACCTGCCCGCGATCAGGGCTGTGCGAAATGCATGGAATCGAGCCACGTCGCAAGATCGTTGATCATCGTGTCATCGAGGTGTTTGGCCACCCCTTCCATGATGAAATCGTTGCTCGCCCTGGGTGCGGTGCCATCGCGGTAGGCGCGTAGACGCATGGCGAGGTACTCCCCATGCTGCATACGCAGGATTGGCCAGTCGGGTCGACCGGCGATGCCGGCTCCGTTCACGCCATGACAGCCTTGGCAGGGCGGCACGCCGGCTTCAGGGTCGCCTTCGCGGTACAGGCGGTTGCCGCGTTCCCCCGCCTCGCCTGCCTTCGTCGTGGTCGTGACGGGCGCGACGACTTGCGATGCGAAAAACACCGCGATGTCGCGCAAGTCCTGATCGCTCATGGGTGCCATCTGCTCGCTCATCGGTGATTGCGGACGGATCGAGCGCTGGTATTTCACCATCTCCCAATACATATACTCGGCGTGCTGACCACCGAGGTTGGGAAATTGGGGTATCGGGCTGTGGCCCTGCTGGCCATGACAGGCACGGCAGACAAAGGACTTTTCCTTGCCGGCGGCCACATCGCCGATGATCGGGCCGGCGCCGCGCTGGTCGAGCCAGTCGGCCGCATGGCTGCCGGTCGCCACGCCGCCAAGCACGATTCCCGTGATCAGCAGGGATGGCGCAAGTCTGGCCGCCATCCACTTGCGAAGTGAAGCGCCGCGCCCGGCGGCGGGCTGGGGAGCGCTGCGGGGCGGGTGACAGGGAAGGCGATTCATAGCTTCAACTCCAGCAGAACGCCCACGAGCGAGGCCGAATAGTCCGCCGGGCCGCCACCCGTGTAGATCATGTTGCCCACGTTGCGCTGTTCTTCGAAACCCGCATAGTGCCAGTCGAACGCGCGCCCCTTCTCGTAGGTGGCGAATGCGCGCAGTCCAAAGCGTTCAGTAAACGGCACGCTCATCTGCGCGCGCACGGAATTGATGCGCCAGGTCATGTGCGGGAAGCGTCCGTCGAGTCCGGCGGTGGCTGCGGCCGGATTGGCGATGGCGCTGATCGCGCTCCAGCGCGTGGTGCCCTGCGTATAGATGTAGTTCCAGTCCAGGTCGAAGCTGACCCGTTCGAATTGGCGGTGCAGGCCCAGGCCCGCATTATGGTTGCGCTGGCTGTCGGTCATCCACCAGCGGTAGTCGAGCGGGTAGGTCGGCCCGCCCAGGGCGGCGCTGCCACGCCCCGTGGGAATGTCGTTGACCTGGTTGAGGTCCAGGGAGGAGCGGTCCAGGCCGTACCACGCGTTGAGCGTGGTGACCGCGTCGGGTTGCCATTCGAACTGCACCGTACCGGCGAGGGTGTCGTAGGCGCGGCGGCCGATCAGGGCGTCATAACTGTTGCGTTCGGCACGCAGCGAGGTATAGAGGTTCGTTGTCGGCGAAAGCGTGAAGCTCGCCATCACGTCGATCTTGTGCTGGGTGCGATCGCTCAGATCGTACTTGCGCATGTCGTCCACGGTGTGCGGCGCCAGGCCGTTCGGCGGCACCACGAAACCGGGCAGGTCGCGGGTATAGAGGAACTCGTAGGGATCGGGATTGTAGCTGCCGCCACTGCGGTCCAGGAATGTGTAGTTGAGGCGCAGCGTCAACCAGTCGGTCGAGCGGTTGATCCAGCTGAACTTCAGCGAGTTGTCGCTGGTTTCGGCCACCTCGCGGTGGCTGCGATCGATGCGCTTGAATTCGTAGGTGGCGCCCAGCGTGTTGCGTTGGTCGATACGCCAGTCCAACCCGGTCGAGAAATCCCAGGTTTCCTTGTCCAGCGGCAGGTTCTTGACGTGGACGAGGTTGGAGGCGCCGGGCAACCAGGTGGTGTTGGGGAAGCCACCGTTTTCGGCGATGTAGCCGTACTGACCGGTCAGTGGATTGAAGGCGATGTAGGTGCCCCGGTAATCCTCACGCAGGAAGTTGAAGCCGCTGCGCCATGTCAGGTCGCTGCCCGGGTGCAGGACCAGCTTCGCGCCGAGGCGCTGGTTGTCGATACCCACGTCGGCAGTGCGCTGCGACAATGCGGCAGGCCGGTTCCAGTCGTCGCAGTTGATGGTGGCGTTGAGCATCCCGTTGCACGCGAGCAGGCCTGGCACCAGGGGCTCGTTCTGACGCATTTCGGTCAGCGCGGCGGTGATCGAGAGCTCGCCATTCCAGGCCGACGCCAGCTTGCGGGTCAGCGTGGCGCCGAGGCGGTGGTAATCGTTCTGCGGTTCGTACGAAAACAGGCCTACCGGATTGTTGTTGCCGGTGGCCAGCGGCATCTGGTAGGTGAAATGGTCCATGCCATTGCGGAAGAACGAGCCGCTGTAGGTGAATTCGGTGCGCCATACAGGTCCGGCATAGCGCAGCCCGCCGTTGAGGTTGACGGTGCTGTCGTCGATCGGACGCAATACCTCCACCAGCCGGCCGAAGAAGAACGGACCGCCAAACGGCCGCGAGCCTTCGCGCTTTTCGTGACTGACATTGAAGAAGCCGGTCCAGCTGCGGGTGAAGTAGTAGTTGAGCCCGAAACCCTGCTTGTCGCGACGCACGCTGACGACCTGCTCCGGAGTGGCGGCCATGAAGGCCGTCACGTCGGCGGGCGTGCTGCCGCCGGGAACCAGCCCCGGCAGAAGGGTCAGGTTCTGGCTGCCCAGATTGCCCCACAGCGGCTTTGCGGTGCTGCTGAGGACATTGTCCTGCGAGCGCACGAACGCCTGGATGCGGTATTCGCCGGCCCGCCCGGCCACCAGCCGGTAGAACTGGTTATCGGCACTGGCGCGGCTGCCGCGCACGTTGACATAACTGCCGTCGGCCGGTCGCTGCATGACGAAGTTGCCCTCGAACAGCGCGCCGTCGTCGAGCCCCTGGTAACGCTGCCAGGCGGCATTGTCCTGGTCGCCCCCCAGATAGAGATAACCAAATCCGATCGAAGCCAGAAACTGCCAGGCGTCGTAGGCCTGGTCGGGCTGCTCTTCGGGCGCAGGGGGGCAGGCATAGATGAAGCCGGTCGGCGTGTGTTTGCGGTACGCGTCCAGCCAGCTCGCGCCGCGCGAATCGCATTGTGGGGGTCCCTCGCCGGTACCGCGCGGGTCGAGCGAGCCGCCGAATTGGAGATCCACGCCCAGGCCGCTGTCCTGCGCTTGAGCCATGCCGCCGACCGCCAGGGCAATCAGCAGCGCGAGCGCGCGCCGGTTGGGGGAATGACGGTGATCGTATGCATTCATTTCCGCCTCCCTACTGGTGGAATCGCGGTCCGGATGGGTTGTTGGAACCATGGATCTGGGCATGACAGCTGATGCAGCCGCGTCCCATCAGGCGCCAGTCGGGCGTTGCTCCATCCATCAGGCCCGCCGTGGTGGTCAGATCATTGGGGTGGTTGATGTGGGTATGGCACTGCTGGCAGAGCATCGGGATCGGCGCGACCAGCAGGGCGTGCTGGTTGGAGCCGTGGGGCGTGTGGCAGTTGAGGCAGGAATCGCGCACCGGCGCGTGTTCGAACAGGAACGGCCCGCGCTTTTCCGCGTGGCACTGGTAGCAGGTCTCGTTGACCGTATCGGTCTTGAGCAAGGTCGGGTTCAGCGAACCGTGCGGATTGTGACAATCGGCGCACGTCATCAGCCCTTCGGGCAGCGGCATGTGCGAGCGCCGGTTGAACTGCACGCGAATGTCCTTGTGACAGGTGGCACAGGTCTCGTTGATCGAATGCTTGGCCATCGAGCCCTCGGGCGAGGCCGCGATCATCGGATTGTGACAATCGCTGCAGCTGAGCTGGTTTCGCTGGTGCACCGAGCCGCTCCAGTGATCGCGCGGGCCGCCGGCGTGACAGGTGAGACACGTGCTGGTCTGTACCTCGATCGGCGTGCCGCCCTGCCGGGTGTAGGCGATGATGAGGCCCGGTGTGGTCGGTGCCACGGCATGGGCGGAACCGGCCCCGTGGCAGGCTTCGCATACCGCGGTGGATCCATCCGCCTGGTTGGCCGCATGCAGGCCCAGGGAGTGCACGGTATGGGTGAAACTCTGACCTTCCAGCGCATGGCAGGACACGCAGGTGGCTTCACCAACCGGCGTTGCCTCGGGGGCCAGCGGATTGCGCGCCGGGCGCGCGCCGGCAAAGCCGGGCGCACCAAGAAAACCCTGTCCCCGCGCCACATCCGATTGTGCGAGCCCCATGTCCGGAAGCCCCGCGGCAAGTTCCTCGCGCGTCTGCTGGGCGACAGCAGATCCCATCACGAACAGCAGGAGCAGCAGGAAGCCCGGAAGACGCAGATAGCTATGGCCACGAGGGCGCGAACGGGCGATCATCGGCATTCCCCTTTGCTCTCAGTCTGCGTCGCCGCATCGGCTACCCCCGCTGCGACGCACTTGCAGACTAGCCGTGGCACACTGTCGCAGGCCAGTAGCGAAGCGCGAAATCAGTATCCACTTTGCGGAACGCTGTAATTTCGAGGCTCGGTGCAGAGGGCGGGCAATGCAGGATCTCAACAATCTGCGCTATTTCGCCGGTATCGTCGAACATGGCAGCCTCAGCGCCGCGGCGCGAGCGCTCGGGGCGGCGAAATCGGTGGTGAGCGAACACCTGACGCGCCTCGAAGCCGAACTCGGCCTGCGCCTGATCCATCGCACGACCCGTCGGCTGGAAGTGACCGAACTCGGCCTGCAGTATTACGAGCACTGCCGCGCCGCGCTCGATGCGGTCGAACGCGCGAGGGCCTTGATGGACGATGCCAGCGGCATGCCGCGCGGCATGCTGAAGATCCTTTGCCCAGTCAATTTCGCGCAGCGTTTGCTGGCTCCGCTGCTGTGCGGTTTCCTGCGCAAACACGCCCAGGTCGAGGTGCGGCTGGATATCGGCAACGAGGGCATCGATCCGGTGGCCGGGGGGTATGACCTGATCCTGCGCATCGGGCCATCGCTGCCCTCGTCAGGCCTGGTCTCGCGCTCTTTCCCGTTGTGTCGCCATCTGCTGGTCGCCAGTCCGGCATTCCTCGCCGAACACGGCCATCCTGCCGAACCACGCGAACTGCGTGGCCTGCCCACATTGGCGGGCAGTTACGGCGGACTTTCGAACGCGCGCTACCAGTGGCACCTGCAGGATGCCAATGGAACCGTCCAGCATGTTGCGCACACGCCGCGCCTGCTGAGCGAGGATATCATCGTGCTGCGCAAGGCTGCCTTGGATGGCATCGGCATCGCCGACCTGCCGCCCATCGCCTGTGAGCCGGAGATCGAGGCCGGGTTGCTCGTGCAGCTGTTGCCGGACTGGCAGCTACCGGCCATGCAACTGCATGCGCTGTACGCATCGCGCGATGGGCTGGCGCCGGTGGCACGCGCGTTCCTTGATCATCTCGCGGGTGAACTCGAACCCCTGCTGCAGGAGGCCGACGCCGGGCGCATCACTCTCGGTTGATGCGCGCGAAGCGGTTTCCCAGGACCGTGGATTCCAGGAAGTGCCGACGGCTGCCGTTACGGGCGGCCATCCGGCTTTTCAGCGTGCGTATCCTTGGCCTTGGCGATCGCGTCGGCCACTTCCTTGGGCATGTAGGTTTCATCGTGCTTGGCCAGCACCTCGGTGGCGACGAAGCGTCCGTCCTCGACCGAACCGCTGGCCACGATGCTCTGCCCTTCGCGGAACAGATCCGGCAGGATGCCGGTGTACTTGACCGGCATCTGGTGGAAGCGGTCGGTCACGATGAAGTCCACCTGCAACGAATCATCGGCGCGCTTGATGGAGTGTTCCAGTACCACGCCGCCGAGGCGGAAGCGCGCACCGGTCGGCGCTTCGCCCGCCTCAACTTCGCTCGGCGAATAGAGGTAGGTCATGTTCTGCTGCAGCGCCAGCACGGTCAGCCCGGCTGCGACGGCCACGGCGGCGAGAACCAGCGAGATGATGATGAGGCGGCGTTTGCGGGTCGGGGTCATGGCGTGGGCAGGGTACGGGAACGACGTCGAAGCAGGCGGCCGCGCAGTTCTGCAAGCACGCGCCGGCGCTGGGCGCGGGGCGCCAGCGCGTCGATCGCGAGCACGATGAAGAACACCGCGTACGAAGACCACACATAGGTCCCGTAGCCGCCCATTGCAAGGAAGTCAGACATGGCTGCGCTCCGTTGCCGCACCCGCCGCGTCGGGCTGGGAGGCCAGCACGATGCTGCGCGCCCAGTCCTTGCCGCCATCGATCTCGAGGAGGCCGTTGCGGGTGCGTGCGAGCAGGGTGCCGAAAAACCACAGGTGCGTGGCCAGCGCCATCAGCAGCAGCGGCCAGAGCATCGCCGCATCGATCTTCGAGGGACCGAGCAGGCGCACGGTGGAACCCTGGTGCAGGGTGTTCCACCAGTTGACCGAGAAATGCACGATCGGCAGGTTGACCACGCCGACCAGGGCGAGGAAGCCGGCCGCGCGCGCCGCCTGGCGGCGATCTTCGATGGCATGGTAGAGCCCGATCACGCCCAGGTACAGGAACAGCAGCACGAGTTCCGAGGTGAGCCTTGCATCCCAGGTCCACCAGGTGCCCCACATGGGCTTGCCCCAGAGCGAGCCGGTGACCAGCGTGATGAAGGTGAAGGCGGCGCCGGTCGGTGCGCTCGCCATCGCCAGCACTTCGGAGAGCTTGATGCGCCAGACCAGGGCGATGAACGCATTGACCGCCATGAAGATGTAGGCGAACAGGCTCATCCAGGCGGCCGGCACGTGGATGAAGATGATCCGATAGGCATCGCCCTGCTGGTAATCGGCTGGTGCCAGGGCCAGGCCGCCGTAGAGCGCGATGGCGCCCAGCACCAGTGCCAGGCCGTAACACCACGGGGCGAGCACGCGGGCGAGGCGATCGAAGACCGGAGGCGAGCCGAGCTTGTGGAACCAGTAGGTGAGCACGTTCATGACAGCGAGATCCGGAGCGCCGCCGCGCAGGCCAGCGGCGCCACGACCAGCGCGACCACCAGCGCCGCACCAAGCCACAGCAGGGGCGCGGCGTAAGGCAACGCATTGCCGGCGGCATTGCAGGCGCCGGCACCAAAGATGAGCACGGGGACGTACAGCGGCAGCACGAGCAGGGCAAGCAGCATACCAGAGCGGTGCATGCCCACGGTCAGGGCCACGCAGATCGCGCCGATCAGGCTGAGCAGGGGCGTGGCCAGCAGCAGGGCCGCCAGCAGCACCGGCCGCACCGGATCGGCCAGGTGCAGGAGTTCTCCCAGCAGCGGGGCCACCACGATCAGTGGCAAGGCCGTGGTGAACCAGTGGACGGCGATCTTGCACGCCAGCAGCAGGGCCAGCGGGTGCGGGGAAAGCACCAGCTGTTCCAGCGAGCCATCCTCGTAATCGCTGCGGAACAGGGTATCCAGCGCCAGCAGACCGGCCAGCAGCAGGGCGACGAAGATCACGCCCGCGGCGATTCGCCGCAGCACTTCCGGTTCCGGTCCGAGTGCCAGCGGGAACAGCGCTACCACGATCAGCGCGAACAGGATCGGGTTCAGCGCATCGCCACGGCGCCGCCACACCAGGGTGAGGTCGCGGCGCACCAGCGCCCGGCAGGCGATGAGGGTCGATCCGGCCGTCACGGAGGCGTCCCCGGGCGCGCGGGAGAAAGGCCGGCATCGTCGCCCAGGCTGTGCCCGGGCAGACCGTCGCCACGTGGGCGACCCTCGCCGGTCAGGTCGCGCGCGGGCCTTGCGTGCAGGGGAATGCTGCGCGGCGTGCCCGAAGTGTAGGCGTAGGCGCCATGCGAGGTGATCAGCGCGGCGCCACCGCGATGGGCATGGTTTTCCAGCAGGCGGTTGACCAGGCCGATGCCCTCGGGGTCGAGGTTGGCATACGGTTCGTCGAGCAACCACAGGGCGACCGGGGCCAGCAGTACGCGCGCCAGTGCCACGCGCTTCTTCTGCCCGGCCGAGAGCCGCCGCGTAGGCACGTCGGCATAGCCGTCCATGCCGACCCCGGCCAGCGCGGTAGGCGGTGAAATGCCGTGCCGCAGGCCGTGCAGACCGGCGGCGAAGCGCAGGTTCTCCAGCGCCGTCAGCTCGGGCTTCAGGCCGTTGGCGTGCGATAGCAGGGCCACCTGCGGCGACAGCAGGTCCAGCGTCAGCGGCGCGCCATGCAGGCGGATTTCGCCTTCCGTGGGCGTGAGCAGACCGGAAAGCACGCGCAACAGGGTGGTCTTGCCCGAGCCGTTGTCGCCTTCGATCAGCACGACCTCACCGGTGTGCAGCACGAAGTCGAGCGGGCCGAAGACGGGCTCGTCATTGCGCGCGAAGGCCAGACCACGCGCTTCGAGCAGCGGCGGCCGGGAAATTTCCGTGAGGGGAGACATGCGGCGCGCATCCTAGCGGCACTCGCGCCGCCGCGCCATGATTGCGGTCAGCTCACGGGGCGTCGGCAGCCGCCGGCGGCACGTCCACGTCCACCTGGTGCGTACCCCCGGCGGGCGCCAGCGGGATTCTTGCATGGGGCTGCGCAACGCCATCCAGGGCGACCTGCGTGGTGCTGATGTCAGGGTTGCGTCGCAGCTTGATGTTCCAGGTCGTTGCGCCGAGGCGGTAGCCGACATCGACCTCGTGCCACGCGCGCGGCAGGCGCGGCGCGAAGGCGAGCACGTCGTCGTGGCGGGTGATGCCAAGCAGCGACTCGACGACCAGGCGATACATCCAGGCCGCCGAACCGGTGTACCAGGTCCAGCCGCCGCGCCCGGTGTGCGGTGCGACGGCCAGCACGTCGGCAGCGGCAACGTAGGGCTCGACCATCCAGGTGTCGATGGCGTCGCTGCGGCCATGGCGCACGGGGTTGATGAGGCGGAACAGCTCCCAGGCGCGTTCCGTGCGTCCGGCCTCGGCAAAGGCCATCACGGCCCACACCGCCGCATGCGTGTACTGGGCGCCATTCTCGCGCACGCCGGGCACGTAACCGCGGATGTAGCCCGGATCATGCGCTCCCTTGTCGAAGGGCGGGGCGAGCAGGGCGATCAGGCCGGCATCGGCATCGACGAGGTGCTGATCCAGCGCGTCCAGCGCGCGCGCGTTGCGTTTCGCGTCGCCGGCACCGGAAAGCACTGCCCAGCTCTGCGCGATGGAGTCGATGCGGCATTCCTCGGCGCTGGCGGTGCCAAGGGGCGTGCCATCGTCGTACCAGGCCCGGCGGTACCAGGCGCCATCCCAGGCGTGGACGTGGATGGCGTGCTTCAGTGCCGCTGCGGCTTCGGTGCAGCGTGTCACGAAGGCGCTGTCCTTGCGCTTGCGCGCGACCCTGGCGAAATCCAGCAGCACGCGATGCAGGAAGAAGCCGAGCCAGACACTTTCGCCGCGCCCCCCGCGGCCCACGTTGTTCATGCCGTCATTCCAGTCGCCGCTGCCCATCAGCGGCAGTCCGCGCGCACCCAGCCTGTCCAGTCCGCGCTCGATCGCACGCACGCAGTGCTGGTAGATGTCGGCGCGCTCGTTGGAGCGCATCGGCATGTCGTAATAGGTTTCCTCGTCGGGGTTCAGGGCACGGCCATCGAGGAAGCCCGCCTCTTCGCCGAGCAGGCTCCAGTCGCCGCTGCAGTCCACGTAGCGTGCCACTGCCAGGGGCAGCCACAGGTAATCGTCCGAGCAATGCGTGCGCACGCCGCGGCCGGCCGGCGGGTGCCACCAGTGCTGCACGTCGCCCTCGTGGAACTGGCGCGAGGCGCACAGCACGATCTGCGCGCGCAGGAGTTCCGGGGCCGCATGCACCAGCGCCATCGCATCCTGCAACTGGTCGCGGAAGCCGAAGGCACCGCCGGACTGGTAGAAGCCGCTGCGTCCCCACAGGCGGCAGGAAATGATCTGGTACGGCAGCCAGCCATTGATCAGCACGTCCAGCGCCGGTTCGGGCGTGGTGATGCTGACGGCGCCGAGCAGGCGACGCCAGCGTGCAGCGACGGCATCGAAGGAGGCTCGCGTGGCGCCCGACTGGCGGAAGCTGCGGATGGTGGCTACCGCTTCGCGGGTACTGCGCGCCGCGCCCAGCCGGAACAGCAGGGTGCGCTGTTCGCCATCGGCCAGCTCCAGCGGCACCTGCAGCGCGCCGCAAGGATCCAGGCAGGCGCCGACGCGGCCGTCCAGGGTGGCCCGGCGCATCGCCGCCGGACTGCGCAGGCTGCCGTTGCGGCCGATGAAGCCGGTGCGGTCGCCACTGACGGTGCGGCGCGTGCCGTTGACGTCGAAGAAGGCCACATAGCCATCGAACTCGGTGTTGTAGGCATTGCGCGCCAGCAACGCCCCGGTGCCGTCGATCTCGGTGACCACGTGCATGCCGGTGCGTGCGGCCAGGTCGCCCAGCACCCATTCGACGTAGCCGGTGACCGACAGGCGCCGCGTGCGGCCGGATTCGTTGCGCAGGATCAGGCGGAAGAACTTCACCGCGGCTTCGGCATCGACGTGGATGCCCAGATCGCTGGCGATGCCATCCTCGATGGTTTCGAACACGCTGTAGCCGAAACCATGGCGCGTGACGTAGCGCGCCGCCCCGGGCACCGGCAATGGCGTGGGCGACCAGAAGTGACCGGTTTCCTCGTCACGGATGTAGAACGCCTCGGTGTTGGCGTCGCTGACCGGGTCATTGCTCCACGGGGTCAGGCGGTATTCGTGGGCATTGTCGAACCAGGTGTAGCCGGCGCCGCTCTCGGACACGATGCAGCCGAAGTGCGGGTTGGCGATGACGTTGATCCACGGCGCCGGCGTGCACTGGCCACGCCCGGTGACGATGACGTACTCGGTGCCATCGGCCGAGAAGCCACCGACGCCATTGACGAGGATGCGTGGTGGCACGGGCGGATCGACCGCAGCAGACGGTACGAACTCGCGCGTCGCGAGCAGGGCCGGCACCTTGTCCAGCGGCGTGCGGATGCGCAGTTGCTCGTTGAGCGGACCGTCCTCGTCGGACAGCACGACCCGCGCCGCTGCCAGCATCAGGACGCGATCCTCGTGGTTGATCTGGTCGATGCTGCGCACGAACAGGCCACCGCGATGATCGATGAGACTGGCCTCCACGCTGGCGCCGATCACGCCATGCACCGCATCGTGCAGGTTCTGCCGGTAGCCGGCCGATTCGCCGTTCCAGATCACCAGGTCGAAGGCCAGGCCCTTGAGGCGGCAATAGGCGTGCGCATGCACCAGTTGGCGCACCAGGTCGATGTTGGCGATCTCATGCATGCGCAGCAGCACGATCGGCAGGTCACCGGAGATCGCGTGGGCCCACAGACCAGGCTGGCCGCGCCGGTTGCTCGCCACGATGGCCGGCGGCGCGCGGCGCTGCGGGTCGGAAAAGGTGATGCATTCGGCCAGGCGCGCGTAGGTCTGCGCATCCACCTCGCTCACGTTGATCTGGCCGAGGACCACGCGGCTGTGGGTCCAGGCGAGATCGATCACGCGATCGGCGATGTGGCGGTCGCGGTACTTGTCGATCAGGGTCAGGCAGTGCGCGCGCGTGCCGGCGATCCCGCTGACCAGGTCGATGCAGGCGGTGCGGCCCGGCGGCAGGCGCAGGCGCTGGCGCACCGCCACGATCGGATCCAGCACCGAGCCGGCGCTGCCCGAGAGCGGACCGGGGGCATCCAGTGCCGCCGGTCGCGCAATGTCGCGACCCCGGCCGATGAAGCGCAGCCGGTCGGTTTCGAACGAGGTTTCCTCGACGGTCGCCTCATGCACCGCGACCAGATGGAACATCCACGGCTGGGCTTCCTCGCGCGAACGTGGCCGTCGGGTGCACAGGATGGCCTCGCGTGCGGCGAGCAGTTCGGTCTGCACGAACAGCTTGCCGAAGGCCGGATGCAGATCGTCGCTGATTGGCGAGGCGAGCACGACTTCACCGAAGCTGGTCACCTCCAGCGTGCGCAGCGTGCTGCTGCGGTTGGTGATGCGCGTGCGCCGGAGTTCGATGTCATCCTCCGGCGACACCGCGATTTCGGTATGTGCGTCGAGCTGGTCCACACGGCAGCGAAACTCGACGCGCGATTCGGTGAACACCGCCTCGTAGCTGTCCATGCGTGCCTGCAGGGGCTGCAGGGTGGTTGACCAGGGCACGCCCCCGTCGCAGTCGCGCACCAGGCAGAACAGCCCCCAGGGGTCGCGCGTGGCATCCTCGCGCCAGCGTGTCAGGGCGATGTCGCGCCAGCGGCTGTAGCCGCCGCCGGCCGATGTCACCATCACCTGGTAGCGGCCATTGCTCAGCATCTGCATGGCCGGGCGCAGCGTATCCGCGCGGCGGAATACGCGCAGCGGCACTTGCGTCTCGTCGGTGCCGCTGCGTGCGTCGACCAGCTCGGGGTTGCTGGCCCATTCGCCGGTGCTGCGCGGCGCACGCTCCTGCAGCAACAGCAGGGTGGCCAGCATCTGGGGATCGGCCGTGAAGCGGCGGCGCATGGGCTGGCCCAGCAATGCATGGCTGAAGGCCACCAGGCTCATGCCCTGGTGATGGGCCATGAACTGGTAGACGATCGCATGTTCCTGCCCGGGTTGACGCCGTGCCGGGGTGTAATCGATGGCCTCGTAGAACCCGTAACGCACCAGCCAACCCTTGTCGGCCATCCTGCGCAGGTTGTCGGCGGCGGCGCGCGGCACCACGGTGAGGGCCAGCGCGCTGGCATAGGGAGCAATCACCAGTTCCTGGGCCAGGCCGCGCTGCAGCCCCAGGCCCGGCACGCCGAAGGCGCGGTACTGGTAGTTCTGCGCTGCATCGGTCAGGTTGTAGCCCGATTCGGAGATGCCCCAGGGCACCCCAAGTGCGTGGCCGTGCGCGATCTGGCGCATCACCGCGCCCCGGCAGGTTTCGGCAAGCAGGGAGCCAGGGTAGCTCGGCATCACCAGTTGCGGCATCAGGTACTCGAACATCGAACCGCTCCAGGAGAGCAGGGTCGGCGGTCCGTCATGTGCGGTCAGCAGGCGGCCCAGTGCGAACCACGCTTCCTGCGGCGCCTGGCCCAGGGCGACTGCGACGAAGACACACAGGCGCACTTACGATGCGAGCAGGTCGTAGTAGCCGCTGTCGCGTTGTCCTTCGCCCACGTTGTAGCCGATCGCAAACAGATGGCGCTTGGGCTCGTACAGGAACCGGTAATCCGCCGCGGCCAGGTCGAGGCAGGTGGCGGCAAGGTGGTCGATCTGCTGCAGCGTGTCGCGGATGCGTGCGGCGATCGCCGGTTCCACGCCCTCGGCGGTGGCCAGGCTGGCGAGGCTGAGGATCGCGGCCTCGCCGGTCGCGCTGGATTCGGACAGCGTTTCGGGCAACCAGCCATCGAGCTCGTCCAGCGCGGCGCGGCACTCGCGCGCGAAGGCCACGGCGGCATCGGTCGCCTCGACCGTCGCCGACGCGAGCGTCCCGGCACAGGCGTCGGCAAGTGTGACCAGTTCGCGCAGCACCTGGCGCGTCGCCACCAGTCCGCTGGGTGGCGTGCGTTCGAGCGTGGCAAAGCGGTTGCGCAGGTCGTCCAGGGCGGCCAGCGCCGGCTCATCGACGATCTCGGCCAGCAGTTCGAAGCCGTCGGCCAGGCCGGCCAGTCGCTGCGGATGCAACAGCGGCGCATCGGCCAGCTGCAGCAGGCCCTGGCGCAAGGTCAGCAGGTGTCCGAGCAGGTTGCCGCTGTCCACCGTGGAGATGTAGTGCGGATGCATCGGCTGCAGGGTGTCGAGGTCGTACCAGTTGTAGAAGTGGCCGTTGTAGCGCTCCAGGCGGCGCATCGTCGCGAAGCTGTTGCGCGTGCGTTCGAGCAGGCCGGCCAGGGTGAGGTAGCCGAAATCCCAGGCCGTCAGGTCGGCCAGCAGGGCCAGGCCCATGTTGGTCGGCGAGGTGCGCCGCGCCAGCGTGGGCACCGGTCTTTCCTGGTAGTTGTCCGGCGGCAGCCAGTGGGTGGTCTCGTTGGTGAAGTGTTCGAAGAACGCCCAGGTGCGCCGTGCGGCCTTGCGCAGCAGGCGTACCTGGGTTGCGTCCAGCGACTGTGGAACCGCCTTCGGCGGCTGCGCCAGCCAGTCCTCCAGGACCGGTGACCAGAGCCATAGCAGCAGCCATGGCGCAGCGATGGCCAGGGTCGCTGGTGTCGCCATCAGCCACGCACCGACCAGTAGGGCAACCAGCGGGCCCAGCCAGCGGGTCGGCTCCGGGCGGGTACTGTCGCGCGCCCGCCGCGAAGCCACCCACTGCAACAGGTGGCGGCGCGAGACATGCACGCGCCAGCCGGTGCGCACGATGGCCTCGAGGCTGATGGCGGCTTCGCGTGGCAGCATGGCGACGCCGACGATGAACTGCAGGCCGCGCCGTGCCGCGTCGCGTCCGGACAGCGCCAGGTGGCGCGTGAACGGCACGCCGGGCGTGCGGCGCGCGAACGCCAGGGTCGTATCCAGCAGGGGCGGCAGCAGCAGCACGGCCAGGACGACGAGACTCCAGAATGCCGGCCGCGCGAGCAGCAGCCAGCCCAGCAGCAGCAGACCGAACAGGGCCGGCGCGACCAGGCTGCGACGCAGGTTGTCGAAGATCTTCCAGCGCGACAACGCACTCAGCACATTGCGCTCATGGCGACCGCTGCTGGCCGGAACGCGCGGCAGCAACCACTCGGCGATCTGCCAGTCGCCGCGGATCCAGCGCCGGCGGCGCCGGGCATCGAGGCGGTAGCTGGCCGGGTAATCCTCATAGAGCTCGACGCCACTGGCCAGGCCGGAGCGCGCGTAGCAGCCTTCGAGCAGGTCGTGGCTGAGGATGCGGCTCTCCGGGAAGCGCTTGGCCAGCGCCGCCTCGAATGCATCCACATCGTAGATGCCCTTGCCCGTGAAGGAGCCTTCGCCGAACAGATCCTGATAGGTGTCCGATACTGCGCGCGTGTAGGGGTCGAGCCCGGGATCACCGCCGAAAAGCAGGGCATGCCGGGTCGTGCCACCGATCTTGAAGGTGCAGCCGACGCGCGGCTGGAGGATGCCGTAGCCGGCCTTGACACGGCGCGTCGCCGGGTCGAAGCGCGGCCGGTTGAGCGGGTGTTCCATGGTTGCCACCAGCGCGTTGGCGGCGTTGCGCGGCAGCTGCGTGTCGGCATCGAGGGTGATGACGTAGCGCGTAGCGTGCAGTGTCTCGGGATCGCCGACCACGCAGGAGAAACGTTCCACACCGCGCCCGCGCAGCAGGGCATTGAGCTCACCGAGCTTGCCGCGCTTGCGTTCGAAGCCGATCCAGGCGCGTTCGCTGGCACACCAGCGGCGCGGGCGGTGGAACAGGAAGAAGCGCTCGGTCCCGGCCTGTGCATGGCGTGTATTGAGCGCTGCGATGCCCTCGCGCACGATCGCAAGCAGGCCCGCGTCATCGCTTTGGTGCTCGCTGTCGGCGTCGACGAAATCGGTCAGCAGGGCGAAGCGGATATGCGGGTCGCGGTTGGCGAGGTAACGAATCTCCAGGTCGTCCACCAGTTCGCCGGCTTCGGTGGCGCTGCCGAGCAGGCCGGGCACGACGACCAGCGTGGCCGCGGTGGCTGGAAGGCCCTCGCGGAAGTCCATGGCCGGCAATGCTTCCGGGCGCACTGCAAAGGCCGCGGCCAGATTGACCAGGGCCACGCTCAGCTGGCTGAGGGCGATGACGGTGCACGTCGCGGCGAGCACCAGCAGCCAGGACGGCGGCGCTGCCCGCCACAGCACCACTGCCGGTGCGGCGAACAGCAGCGCACCGACGACGAGCAGGGCGGCAAACCAGGCGGCAAAGGGCACCCGATGGGTGCGCCAGCGCGTGAAGTGGTTGGACAGCCCAAGGCGGGTACGCAGCGCCGCCAGGCCAGCGTCCACCAGGTAGTAGCCGACGTGGCGTTGGGCATCCGCCTCCATGCCACCCGCCGCGCGCGTGGCGGCCAGTTCGACGGCAAGCTCGGCCACCGCCGACTCGCTGCGGCCGGCTTCACGTGCCAGCTGCTCGACGCGGTGGCGGTAGCGATCGCGCGTGGCAAAATCCATGCGCGCGTGGATGCCGGCCGGGTCGCGGCGCAGGGCGTGTTCGACCACGCTGGCGCGCTCGACGAATTCGCGCCAGTCGGTGGCCTCGAGCAGGCGCAGGCTGCCGATGCTGTTGCGGATCGACACCTGGTCGGCGGCTTCATCCTGGTTGGTGGCGTTGATCAGCTGTTCGATGGTCAGGCCGGACTCGCGCAGACGCTGCTCGATCCAGGTCTGTGGCAGGGTCAGTTCCGCGCTGTGCCCCTGCAGGCGCCGCAGCAGCTCGGCGACGAAGGGGCCGCGCATGGGCGGCGCGGAGCGCGCCATGTCGGCCACCACCAGGATCAGGCCCTTGGGGTCGCGGTCGACGATGTCGATCATGGCCTGCGCCCATTGCGCGGCAAGGTTGCGGTCGTGGCGGTCGCTGCGCACGCGCGCGGCGACCCGGCGCAGGTTCTCGATCAGGGCCAGCCGCAGCATGATGGGGATGGCCCACAGCTCGCCCAGGGACAGCGGCGCCACCTCCTGGTAGGCGGCGACGAAACGGCTCAGGCCTTCCTGATCGACGCGTCCGTCGCCATGCGAAATGGCATCGAGGGCGAGGTCGTATACGCGCGGCAGCCCGGCCGATGCGCCGCGCGCGAGGCGCGGCAGGACGAGGTTGTAGCGCTTGGGGAAATGCCGACGCGCGATGCGGATTTGCGCATCGATGAGATAGAGGTTGTCGAGCAGCCATTCGCCGGCCGGCGTGACGCGGTTGCCGTCCTTGATTGCGGCGGCGAGAATTCCGCAGCTGCGGCGCAGCACCGATTCGTTGGCGTCCAGGCGGGCGAGCAGCTCCTGCGAACGCCCGGGCGGGACCACCTGGTGCTGGGCCGCCAGCGTGCGACCGTGCTCCTGCATCTGCTCATCGCTGAGCAGTTCGGCGCGCAGAGGGGCATCGCTCTCCATGCTGGTACCGGCGTGCCACTCGCCACCAGCGTGGCTGGCGAGCGGATCGGACCAGCGGTGTGGCCTCCAGCGACGCATCGATGCGGGGCTCCCGTGGCGGACTGGCAATGCGTGCCCGAGGATCGACGCGATGCGTACATGCGTGTCAACCGCGCGGGCGCCCTGGCGTGCGGCGCGCCGCCGCGGCGCCTGCACGCCTGCAGGGTAGCGTCGTGCGCATGAACGGCAGGCAGGCAGGACGCATCACGTGCCTGCCCGGCGCAGCGCCGGTGCCGGTCAGGGCTTCGTGCTGGCCTGCATACTGCCACGCAGTCGGCTGCGTCGATAGCCGTAGGAGAAGTACACCACCAGGCCGAACGCCGTCCAGAACAGCATCAGCGCCCAGTTGTGCGCGGTCATCGCCGAGAGCAGGATGCCGCAGCTGACGATGCCGGCCAGGCACACCAGCGGCGCAAACGCGATGCGGAACGGGCGCGGCAGGTCGGGCTGGGTGTGGCGCAGGATCCACACCCCCGCGCACACCGCGGCAAAGGCGATCAGCGTTCCCATGGAGGTGAGCTCGCCAAGCACGTCCAGCGGGAAGATCGCGGCCAGCGCGGCGATGCCAAAGCCGGTGATCAGGGTATTGATGTGTGGCGTGCGGTACTTGGGGTGGATGCGCGTGAACACCGGCGGCAGCAGCCCGTCACGGCCCATGATCATGAAGATGCGCGGCTGGCCGATGATCATCACCAACACCACCGAGGAAAGCCCGATCAGGGCGCCGATCTCGACCACGATGCGCAGCCAGCCGAGCTCCGCATGGGTGGCCACCGCGGTCACCACCGGCTGGTCGGTGCCAAGCAGGTAATAGGGCGTGAGGCCGGTCATCACTGCCGCCATGCCGATGTAGAGGACGGTGCAGATGGCGAGCGAGGCCAGCATGCCGATCGGCATGTCGCGCTGCGGGTTCTTCGATTCCTGCGCCGCCACCGAAGTCGCTTCGAAGCCGATGTAGGCGAAGAACACCATGGCCGCACCGCGCAGCACGCCGTCCCAACCGTACCGGCCCCGGCCCTCGTTGGCGGGAATGAAGGGTTCCCAGTTGGCCGGATCGACGTAGCGCCAGCCGGCGACGATGACGATGACGATCAGGCCCACCTTGAGGGCCACCATCACCGCATTGGCCGAAGCCGATTCGCGGATGCCGACGTAGCAGACCCACGTGAGCGCCAGCACGATGCAGGCGGCGGGCAGGTTCATGATCGCCCCGGTCGGCTGCAGTTCGCCATCCAGCGGTGCGCTGACCAGGGCTGCCGGCAGGAAGATGTCGAAGTGCTCCAGCAGGCTGAGGAAGTAGCCCGTCCAGCTCACCGCCACCGCCGAGGCGGAGACCCCGTATTCAAGCACCAGCATCCAGCCGATGAACCAGGCGGCGAGCTCGCCGAGCGTCGCGTAGGTGTAGGAATAGGCGCTGCCCGAGACTGGCACCATGGCAGCGAACTCGGCGTAGCAGAGCGCACAGAAGGTGCAGCAGATGGCCGCCATCACGAAGGACAGGATGATGGCCGGCCCGGCGTGTTCGGCGGCCGCCTGGCCGGTGATGACGAAGATGCCGCCGCCGATCACGGCACCGATGCCGAGCGCGGTCAGCCCCCACGGGCCGAGCGTGCGCACCAGTTGCAGGCTGTCGGCATCGGCCTGGCTCGCCTGCGGGTGCTTGATCGCAAGCAACTGCTTGAGCATGGATTTCCCCCGGGATGACGAGAAGGGCCGGCGCTGTGGCCGGCCCCGCAAGTGAAGCTCAGCCTGCCTTGCGCAGCACGCTGTTGCGGTACCCGTAGGCGAAATAGATGACCATGCCGATCATCGTCCAGCCCACCATCAGGCGCCAGTGTTCGGAAAAGGCCTGCCAGAACAGGTACAGGCAGGCGATGGCACCGAGCGGACTGACCAGGTGCACGAAGGGCACGCGGAAGCTGCGGTGCAGGTCCGGGCGGGTATAGCGCAATACGAGGATGCCGATGCATACGGTGGTGAAGGCGAGCAGGGTGCCCATCGCCACCAGCTCGCCGAGCACGTTGACCGGGAACATGCCGGCCAGCGCCGCGGCGAGCACGCCAACCACGATGGTGCCGAAGTAGGGGGTCTGATGCCTGGGATGCACGCGCCCGAACGCCTTGGGCATCAGGCCGTCCTGGGCCATCGAATAGAAGATGCGCGGCTGGCCCATCAGCATCACCAGGATCACCGAGGAAAGTCCGGTCAGCGCCCCGATCACGACCAGTGTGCGCAGCCAGTCCAGCGACGGATAGCCGGCCAGCGCGGTGGCCACGGGCTCGGGCGTGTCGAGGGTGTAGTAGGGCGCAATGCCGGTCAGGGTCGCCGCCATGGCGATGTACAGGATCGTGCAGATCACCAGCGAACCAAGGATGCCGATCGGCATGTCGCGCTGCGGGTTCTTGGCTTCTCCTGCCGCGGTCGAAACCGCGTCGAAGCCGATGTAGGCGAAGAACACTACCGTCGCCGCGCGCATCACGCCGCCCCAGCCAAATCGGCCGGGACCCTCCGATTCAGGGATGAAGGGCACCCAGTTCTGCGGGTTGATGTACTGGAAGGCGAAGGCGATCACCAGCAGGATCACCGTGACCTTGATCGCGACGATGATCGAATTGACGAAGGCCGACTGGGTGATGCCGACGTAGCACAGGCCGCTGATGGCAGCGACGATGAGCACTGCCGGCAGGTTGATGACGGCGCCGGTCATCGCCAGCTTGCCTTCGATGAAGGTGAAGGGCGCATGCGAGATCCAGCCCGGCAGCGATACGTCCGCGCCGGTCCAGCCGGAAATGAGGCGCAGCATCTCGTTGAAGTACCCGGACCAGCCGACCGCCACGGTGGATGCGGCGAACAGGTATTCCAGTACGAGGTTCCAGCCGATGAACCAGGCGGTGAACTCGCCCAGCGTCGCGTAGGAATAGGAATACGCGCTGCCGGAGACCGGCAGCATGGCGGCGAACTCGGCGTAGCACATGCCGGCCAATGCGCAGGCAATGCCGGCGAAGACGAAGCTGAGCATCAGGGCCGGACCGGCGTGGTTCGCCGCCGCGGTGCCGGTCAGCACGAAGATGCCGGCGCCGATCACCGCACCGATGCCAAGCAGGGTGAGCTGGGTGGCCGTGAGGGTCCGCTTGAGGTGCGGTTCGCCGGCGAGGGTGCCTTCGACCGGCTCGCCGGCGTCGACGTGCGGCGCCGCCGTCACGGGCTTGGTGATGAACAGGCTTCTCGACATCGATGTTTCCCCTCGGGCGTTCGGATCCGGTCGGCGTGATGGCGTTGCCAGGAATTGCTGCGCCATCGGATGACGCCCGCAGGGTGCGGGCGAACGCCGTACCTTGCCAAAGGCTGAACGCCAGCACAAGCGCGGAAAGTCACCTTTGCGCGGGCGACATTCATGCTGCGCCGCCGCATGCCCTGGCCGCTGCAAAGGCAGACGCACGGCCCTGGCAAGCCTCCGGCATGAAAGGCAGTGGAAGCGGCCTCGGCCGCGCTGCCCTCCGGTGCGCAGCGGCATCGGGACTGAAGCCCTCCCACGCGCCTTGAACTGCGCCGAGCATCGGGACCGAAGTCCCTCCCATGCGCCTTGAACTGCGCCGAGCATCGGGACTGAAGTCCCTCCCACGGCAGCTTCGTGACTGAAGCCCCTCCCATGCGCCTTGAACTGCGCCGAGCATCGGGACTGAAGCCCCTCCCACGGCAGCTTCGTGACTTCCAATAGTGCACTGTAGGAGCGGCAACAGCCGCGATCCGGGCGACCGGGAACGCGAAGCCGGTCGGGATTTCCAGCCCTCCTGCAGGGACGCCATTGCGCGTGGGAGCGGCTTCAGCCGCGATGCCCTTCGATGTACACGTGATGTACACGTGCATCGGGACTGAAGCCCCCCACGCGTCTTGCCGACACCAACCGCAGGACGAGGTACGTCAGGCCCTGCCGGAGAACTCGCCGGTCGTGGTGTTGACCAGCACGCGGGTGCCGGTGGTGATGTATTCGGGCACCTGGATTTCGATGCCGGTGGAAAGCCGCGCCGGCTTGTTGCGCCTGGTCGCGCTGGCGCCCTTGAGCTCGGGGGCGGTATCGACGACTTCCAGCGTGACGGTCTGCGGTACCTGCAGGCCCACCGGTGCATCGTCGATGAGCTGGATATAGCAGCCCTCGATGCCGTCCACCAGGTAGCCGGCGGCATCGCCGACCGCGCTGGCGTCAAGGCGGTACTGGCTGTAGTCCTCGTCGTCCATGAACACGAAGGCGTCGCCATCCTTGTAGGAGTAGCTCACCGCGCGGCGCGTCAGTTCGGTTTCGCGCAGGTCGTCCTCGGCGCGCAACGACAGGTCGAGCTTCTGGTTGCCGGGCACGCTGTACATGGTGAAGCGGAAGGTGACGTTGCCGCCGCGCCCTTGCGGTGCGCTGCGCTCGATGTCGCGGATCTGCCAGACCTTGCCGTCGTGCTCGACGACGTTGCCTTTCTTGATTTCGGAAGCTTTCATTCGGGGGGCCGGGAGTGGGGTTTGGAAAAACGGCTGGCGAAGCACGGCTGGGTCGATCCGCTACCCGGGTGGCAAGAAGCGGTTCTCGCGAATCCCGAATCCCGAATCCCCAATCCCGGCTATTTGGGCGCCAGGCGGATGGCACCATCGACGCGGATGGTCTCGCCGTTGAGGTAACGGTTCTGCAGGATGAAGGCAACCGTGGCGGCGTATTCCTCCGGCTTGCCCAGGCGCGAGGGGTAGGGCACCTGCGCGCAGAGCGACTGGTAGACGGCCTCGGGCATGCCATCGACCATGGGCGTGTGGAAGACCCCGGGGGCGATGGCCATCACGCGTACGCCGATGCGCGCGAATTCGCGCGCCATGGGCAGGGTCATGGCAATGATGCCGCCCTTGGACGCCGAATAGGCTGCCTGGCCGATCTGGCCCTCGAAGGCGGCGATGGACGCGGTGCTGACGATGACGCCGCGTTCGCCGTCTTCACCGGCTGTGTTCTGCTCCATCAGCGCCGCCGCCGCCTTGGCGACATTGAAGCTGCCGACCAGGTTGACCATGACGGTGGTGGCGAAGTTGGCCAGCGGCATCGGACCGGACTTGCCGAGCACGCGGCCGGCGCCGAGGATGCCGGCGCAGTTGACCACCACGTTGAGCCCGCCCATGTCTTCGCGAGCGGCCTCGAGCGCGGCACTCACGCCTTCTTCGCTGGTGACGTCGGTGCGCAGGTAGCGCGCGCTGCCGCCAAGTTCCCGCGCCGCGACCGCGCCCTTGTCGTCGTTGACGTCGAGCAGGGCGACCCGTGCGCCGCTGGCGACCAGATGCTGCGCCGTGGCGAGGCCAAGCCCCGATGCGCCGCCGGTGATGACGGCCCTGACCTGATCAAGCTGCATGACATGCCCTCGAAAGTGAGCCGCGGATTCTAGCAGGCGGCCACGCGCCTTCGGCACGGGCGGCCATCGCTCAGGCAGGGGCCGGAGCGCCGCAAAGCGCCGCTGCGGCGCCTGCGCCCGGCCCGGCTGTCAAGGCCTGCGACATCCGCCTCGCGACGCCCGCCCTCAATCCACCGTGCAGCGGAAGTCCAGGTCGTAGCGGGCGCCGTCTGCCATGGCGTGCAGGCGCAGGTTGGTGATGCGGATCGGTGCGCCCGGTTGCAGGTCGAGCACGTTGCAATCGGTCATCTCGGCCGGATCGATGAGGGTCACACCGCCATCGCCGACCACTTCCAGCACGTTGTCGGCGCCGATCACCGCCGCGGTCGCCGCGTCGATGCCCAGGCCGAGCACGCAGGGATTGAGCGCAAGCGCAGCGAGCAGGCGCCCGATGCGGTCGCTGGCGTGCCCGCCGCGATCGACGATGAGGCGGTTGGTGAGCCCGATGCCGGGCGCGAGCTGGGCGCCACCACTGCGCGGCGTGGAACCTGCCGTATCGCCCTGGGCCAGCATGTGTTCGCACAGTACCGCGGCAGCGGCGCCGCAGCCGATCACCGGCGCGCCTTCGGCGTTGCGCCGGCGGATTGCGCGGGCCAGGGGTGTACCGCCGATCAGGGTGGACAGGCGCAGGGGCCGATCGCAGGCCAGCACCAGCACCTCGGCACGGTCGAGCGCATCCAGCAGCGCGGGCTCACCCGCCTCGCTGCGTGAGCGCAGCATCGGCTGCGCCACTTCGCCTGCACCGGCGGCGCGCAGGGCCGTATAAAGGTGTTCGTCGGCATCGGCGCGGGCCTGTTCGTGCGCTGCGGCCGAATGCAACAGCAGGACCCGCGGGCGCAGTCCGGCCAGCCCCAGCAGCGGCGCAAGGCATTGTGCCGCGGTCAGGTCCGCCGGCAGGTCGCCAACGGCGATGAGGGCGCCGCGGTTGTGCTCGGGTGTGCAGCGGGCTGCCATCGAGTTGCCGGTTCAGGGTCGATCGCGGGAAAGGGCCGTCAGCGGGTCATCGTTCAGCGTGGGCCGCGGCGCCGCTTGCCACCCTGGTCATTGCGGCGCCCACCGCCCGCATTGGCCTCATGCACGGAATTGCCGGGCGTGCCACGCGGAGGCTTGCGCCCCGCGCCTGGACGCGGTGGCTTGGCGCCGGGTCGCTGCGGCTTGGCAGCGACGTTGCCGCCGGGCTTGCCCGCCGGGCGCCGCGGTTTGCCGCGCGCGGCATCACCGTCGCGTGGCTGGATGCGGTTGCCCAGGTTGTCATCGGGCTGGAACTGACCTGGCGTGAATTCGACGGGCTGGCCCGGTCGCGCGCCGCGGCGCGGGCGGCCGGAGCCGCCGACACTGTCCGGAAACCAGCTCTTGAGGACGGCCGGGCTGAGGCCGGGCTCGGCAAAGCTGCGGTAGGGTGAATCGCCTCCCGCCTGCGGGCCGCGCCCACGGCCCTGGCGCTGGCCCTGGCCCTGGCGCTGCGGCTTGGGCTT
>JACDJA010000185.1_pt1 | contig 82508 bp, 71 predicted proteins | sample 7449241 | NCBI WGS metagenome assembly JACDJA01 (sample SAMN14253289, study PRJNA609438) | sludge metagenome | isolation source: initial anaerobic sludge | collected 2018-12-20 | reverse complement strand
TCCCACTGCAACGACGTAGGACTATAGGACGTAAGACGTAGGACACAGCACCAAACCTAACAGGTCTCCAAGACCTGTTAGGTTTTCCAAAATAAACCGTGGTGCCTCAAAAAGTCGTGGTTCAAAAAGTCCCACCTCAAAACGTTCCCGATGAAAAATCGGGAGAGGCTGGGTTCAAACCGTCGTACACTGTCACATCCTGAATATAATCAATCTCCTTAACATTAATGGAACCCTCAATATATGTATCCCCGGCAACTTCCAGCGTAGTCCGGGGGGCGGTCGTATTGATCCCCACTTGTGAGAAAGAATGGGACGACATAATAAGAAATGTACAGATACTGAGAAAGTGGAAAGACTTTGGGGAAGAATCTTTTTTCATGGCGTAGGTTAGAATTTGGGGCACTATATCTTTTGTAAATGTACAAAAGATAATTCAAACAGGGACTGACAAACCGACAACCGACAACCGAATTAACCAATCCCCAAATTCCAAACCACAGCCCACAACCCCACAACAAAATCATATCCTGGAAAATTGGGTCAAATTGCCGTTCATACCCTTATATTTGTAAGTAAAAGAAAGATCAAATGGAAAGCATCAGTGTTTTTGATATGTTGTCTATTGGAGTGGGCCCTTCAAGTTCCCACACCTTGGGACCGTGGCGCGCAGCCTTGCGATGGATAGAGGAATTAAAGGAAAAGGAACTGTTCCATACAGTCACGGGCGTGAGAGTGGACCTATATGGCTCCCTATCGCTCACCGGCAGGGGGCATGCCACCGATATAGCCATAATGCTGGGCCTGTCGGGCTTTGATCCGGTTACTTTTCCCATTGAAAACATTGAAAGGGAAATTGAAGGTATCACTTCGGAAAGCAAACTGGAACTGAACCAGGAACGGGACGTACCCTTTGTCCCCTCAGAAAACATCGTATTCAATCGCAGCTTCCTGGAATTCCACCCCAATGGGATAACCTTTCACGCCGATTTTAAGGACGGCACTACCAAATCTGAATCCTTTTATTCCATCGGCGGCGGATTTGTGGTCAAGGAAGAGCGGAAGGTGGAAAAGATAAAAATGGAGGAATTCTCCCATTTCCCTTTTCCCATCGAAAAAGGTACCGAACTCCTCGCCTATTGTAAGGCGGAAGGAAAAAGCATCTCGGAAATCGTCATGGAGAATGAAAAGTCACTTCGCAGCGCAGAGGAAATAGACCAAGGCCTAAAACAGATATGGGAGGTCATGCTCGATTCCATGTATGTAGGCTGCCATACCGAAGGGATACTTCCCGGCGGACTAAACGTCACGCGTCGCGCTTTTGACATGAACCGCAACTTAATAGGCGATATAACCTATAACAATGCCGAGGAATGGATTGACGCAATACGGAATACCGAAGTGAAGTTCCGGCAGATCCTCAAGTGGGTGTCGTGCTTTGCCTTGGCCGTCAACGAAGTCAATGCCTCCCTCGGGCGGGTAGTTACCGCTCCCACCAATGGCAGCGCGGGGGTTATCCCTGCAGTGATCATGTATTATATGGTCATTGAAAACCACGATGCCAATTTTGATGACGTCAAGCAGTTTCTGCTCACCTCCAGCGAAATTGGCAGCATCTTTAAAAAGGGAGCGACAATTTCTGCAGCCATGGGAGGATGCCAGGCCGAGATTGGGGTTTCTTCCTCCATGGCTGCCGGCGCCCTGTGTGAACTGATGGGCGGAACCCCGGAACAATGCTTGATGGCCAGTGAAATTGCAATGGAACATCATTTGGGGCTCACCTGTGATCCCATAGCAGGCCTTGTCCAGATTCCGTGTATTGAACGCAATGCCATGGGAGCGATCAAGGCCATCAATGCCTGCGAAATGGCCCTCAACGGCGATCCCAGCAAGGCCAAAGTACCCTTGGACAAAGTGGTAGCCACTATGTGGGAAACCGCCAAGGATATGACCTCAAAGTACAAGGAAACAAGTGAAGGGGGCCTGGCCGTACAGGTGAATATCAGTGATTGTTAACACAACCCAAGGGTTTATTCCCCATCCAAACATCCGCCTATACGTCTGGATTCCACAATATTTAGGATCTTCCAGCTGTCATCTGTATAAGTGACCGTAAAGGAAAATGCCCCGCAATAGGTGAATTTGCCATTTTTATAATACATAAACGGCGTCCAGATATGTCCCAGGTTGCCATCGCTTTCCACGATGTAATCCAACAATTTCACTTCCCATTTCTCCTGTGGGGCATGGCTCGCCAGATGTTTGAATAAGGCCGAAGGATCAATATAAAGCAGTTTATTTTCCTGATCTTCACTCAGGAAGACAATCTGTAGGGTGAGGTTGGGGTTGGCCATGGACTTCATCCTTACCGAATCGCCCGTCTGATATCCCAGGATGTATTGATCGACCATTATTTTGGCCGTTTCCTCCGGCAGACTCACCTGTGAAAGGCCTTTTCCACCCATTAGGATACAAAAAAGGAGTGCAAAATATTTCATAATTTAAAAATTTAATCGGTTCCAAATCAAAAGTAGTATTTTTACCTTTGAATTAATTCATTTTAAGAAATATGTCAGTAGCCAAAAAAGAGTACAAACGAATTACCACCAAAACCTTGGTGGACATGAAAAAGAATGGGGAAAAAATTTCTATGCTTACCGCATACGATTTTACCATGGCAAAAATCGTCGATAGCGCGGGCATCGATGTGATCCTGGTAGGAGACTCTGCCAGTAACGTAATGGCCGGACACGAAACTACCCTTCCCATCACCCTGGATCAAATGATCTATCACGCCGCTTCGGTGGTCCGTGCCATCGAGCGCAGCTTGGTCGTGGTGGATTTACCTTTTGGAAGCTACCAAAGCGATCCCAAGGAAGCCCTTCGGTCGGCGATAAGAATCATGAAAGAGAGCGGGGGCCATGCCGTAAAGCTGGAAGGGGGAAAAGAAATCAAGGAATCCATCAAGCGCATCCTGAATGCCGGCATTCCGGTGATGGGCCACTTGGGCCTTACCCCACAATCCATCTATAAGTTTGGAACCTACACCGTACGCGCCAAGGAAGAGGAAGAAGCAGAAAAACTGATAGATGACGCCCTCCTCCTTGAAAAAGTAGGTTGCTTTGCCGTAGTCCTGGAAAAAGTCCCTGCCAAGCTCGCACAACAGGTGGCAGAAAAAATAAGCATCCCGGTTATTGGAATTGGCGCGGGCAACGGAGTGGATGGCCAAGTTTTGGTCACCCACGATATGCTGGGAATGACCCACGAATTCAACCCGCGTTTCCTGCGAAGGTACCTGGATCTGTACACCGACATGAAAAATGCCTTTAGCCAGTACAGCTCTGATGTTAAAAGTGGCGACTTCCCCAATGACAGCGAACAGTACTGATAGCCCTTCCATTTGCAAAAAACAAATTCAAAAGCCCATAGCACCAAAGACAATCTTCAAGTTTTGTTTGAAGACAACCACCTGATCGCGATAAACAAGCGACCCGGGGATATTGTGCAAGGAGACAAAACTGGCGACACCCCCCTTTCAGAAGTCGTCAAAGAGTATATCGCCGAGAAATACAACAAACCCGGAGCGGTGTTCCTTGGGGTTGTCCATAGGCTGGACCGGCCCACCAGCGGCATCGTTCTCTTTGCACGCACATCGAAAGCCCTTGCTCGATTGAACCGGATGTTTTCAGAACGGGAAACACGGAAAATCTATTGGGCCTTGGTGAAAGAGGCACCGCCCAAACCTGCCGACACCTTGGTGCATTTTTTAAAGAGAAACCCAAAACAGAATAAATCCTACACCCACCCCCAGGAAGTTCCTGATAGCAAAAAAGGTATCCTTCACTACAGGCTCGTAAAAAAACTGGAGAATTATTACCTGCTGGAGATCGTCCTGGAAACGGGGAGGCACCATCAAATACGGGCACAGCTCGCAGCCGTGGGTTGCCCAATAAAAGGCGATTTAAAATACGGTTTTAACAGGAGCAATCCCGATGGCAGCATCCATTTGCACGCCAAGGAGTTGCGGATAACCCATCCGGTACGCAAGGAAGCGATTACCATAGAGGCCCTTCCCCCAAGCGACCCCCTTTGGGACGCCTGTCTTTAGAGCTTGATGATATTGTTTTTTAAAGCGTACATTACCAAGCCTACCCTATTTTTTATCTGTAATTTATTAAAGAGATCCTGTCGGTACCCGTCGATGGTTTTCGGGCTTAAATTCATCACTTCCGCTATTTCTTTATAGGTCATCTCAGAACAGGCCAGTTCGATAAAAGTGATTTCGTTCTCCTTAAACTGGGGAATTCCGTAATCCTGCGGGGAATTCAGGGAGTGGAGCAAGGTCTCAGATACCTTGTCGGAATGGTAATATCCCTTTTTTACTACTTCCTCCAGGGCCGTGTTCAATTTCCCTGGATGGATATCCTTCAGCAAATACCCTTTGGCGCCACGCCGAAGCATTTTGAGAATACTTATCTCGTCATCCTCCATGGACAGAGCGAGGAACTTGATATCGGGAAAAGATGCCGTAAGCCATTCGGCGGTCTCAAACCCATTCATTACAGGCATATTGATGTCGAGCAAAATAATATCGGGCACCTCCCCTTCCAAAAGTTTGCGCTGGAGCTCCAGCCCGTTTCTAAGGTGAAAAGCGGTGACAAAATTTTCAAATGAATTAATCAATCGCTCCAAGGACCCCGCAAAAAGGGCGTGGTCATCAACAATGGCAACTTTGTATTTCTTAACTTTTTTTTGCATTACTGTAATAATATTTCAAATATAATTGTGTGCCCTTGCCCGCTTCGGAACTGATGGAAAAAGGAGCTTCCAACAGGGCGGCACGGCTTTTCATGGTTTCCATTCCCGAGCTATCGGTTTTTACGCTGGTGTCAAAGCCCACCCCGTCATCGGTGGCGGTTACCTCCAACGAGTCTTCTCCGTATTCTAAAAGTACAAATAATTTAGATGCTTTGGCGTGCTTAAGCACGTTGGAAAGGAATTCTTGAAGGATACGGAATATGATGATCCCCGTGGCGTTGCTGATGGGCACCACATCTCCCACTATTTTTAACGAGGCGTCCAAATACCCCAACCTTTTAAACCGATTCAATTCCACCTCCAGGGAGGCCAGTAGCCCGTTCTTTAAAATCACATCATTGTTGAGCACTTTGGAAAGAGAACGGATTTCCTGAACGGTTTCCTGGACTACCCCCTTTGTCTCCTGGATCTGCTCGTGATAATCGGGAGGAACGCTCTTCAGCAGTATATTCAACTGGATATTGGCCACGGAAAGCAATTGCCCCACATTATCGTGAAGTTCCCAGGCGATATTCTTTAAGGTCTGCTCCTGGATTTCAATTTGTGAATTAGCCAGCTCCTTTTGATACCGTCGCTCCGATTCAAAGCGCTCCCGTAAAAATTTGTTCTTCCTGCGCTGAAAAGCGATCACAAATACTATGGTAAACACAGCAAAAAACAACAGTACCGCAATAAAATATACTATCAGTAATTTTTGTTGTGGTAATAAGGGTCCTTTATCCGTAAGCATACCAGAAATCCTAAAATATAGATGGAGTATAACAAATAGTTGGTACCAAATATAACCCATCGATACAAGGTGACAAAGCTCGGGTCAATGGAATTGCTATAATAGGAACCATAAATAAACAAGGGGGTTGTACAGAGATGGAACATTAAGGCACCCACCGAAATATAGAAGGGCAAGCTTTTGTGCACGAGCAGTATTTGATCGCTTCGCAACAACTTTAAGTAATAAAGACCAATGCTCCAAAACAGGAACAGCGTTCCTACAATATTTGTTACCGGCATTAGCCGAATAAAAAAGTCGCCCGTGATTGTAATCTCCAGTATCCCCACCCCCAGGAAGATAATCGATGCCCAATTGAGCAGCACCCTGGAGTCGTGGGAAGTTTGGAACCATTTAAAATAATTGATATAAAACACATAGCTTACCAAGGTATATATATTTCCCAGCCAGTAATTGCGATAAAAACGAGTGTCCTTTAGAAAATGCAGAAATCCATCGTCTATAAATGCCGTGTACCAGCTCAATACTTCCACTACCACGGTAATCCCCAAAAAAAATGCGAGGTAATAATTGGGTTTAAACGGGTGTTTTCTATAATAGAATACTGCTGCGACAAAGGCAAAAAACTCTAAAAGATTTATGAGAAAAAACCCAAACACGCCAATTAATAAGCTTTAGGAGGCCAGCCGGTAATAGCTCTGTTCAAAGGCGCTAAACTGTAGTTGTTCTCAGACCCTGGCGTAACCCCAAGAGTGGGCGCCAAAAATACGGTTGCCTTATCATTGTCATCACTATTGTAGGCTGCAAAATAGATGCGCACTCCCGGGTTGGCACTTTGGGGGCTGGCCTTTATATAGTCCAGAAATTCCTGCAACTCGGCTACGCTGAACAAAAACTCACGTGCATCCGCAGAGCCGCGGCCCTCTTCAATATCTACCGCACGTGTGGTAACCCAATTGTCCTGTAACTGACGTGCTTCTGTCACTGAAATACAATTGGATGGTTTTGACTTTGCCATAATGGAAATAGTTTTATTGGTTAGTATCAAGCGAATGTACCAAAAAACATACGAATAAGTTTTAAAATACCTTCACTATCAGGAAAAATCCCTTTTAAAAAATAGGGTTTTTCCTATTTCGGCATAGGTGTTTATCAGATAAAAAACAGTAAAACCACCCCAAAAATATTAGGTAAAATCCTGTTGTGAAGCGACTTATATTGAAATACATTTGAATTTCCCATTTCCCCCTACCAAGTGACCTATTTATGATTTATGAAACACTGGAAATACTAAAAGGCGATGTTTCCAATTATCTGGAACAGAAAATCAGTGACAGCAATCTGGTGGTCTTAGAAAACGCCGCCAATCACGACAACCCCGATAACAGTACGATTAAGGATAAGATTATCCTGTCCCTTTTAAACGTGGAAGAGGAGACCTCGTTAAAAAACAACCCAAACGTAAAGATTAAAAATGGGGAAACACACTATGCAAACACTCCGGTGAACCTAAATATATTCGTGCAGTTTGCCGCTAATAGAAGTACGTACACAAAATCGCTCGTTGCCCTTTCCTATATCTTGGAGTTCTTTCAATCGAAAAAGGTCTTTACCCAGGGCAATACCCCTTTAAACCCCACCATTCCAGCCTTGGAGAAAATTGAGGGATTCCGGTTTACAACAGAGTTGTACACCCCCACTTTTGAACAGCTAAATTATATCTGGGGCACCTTGGGCGGAAAATCCTTGCCCAGCGCACTCTATAAAATAAGTCTCGTAAAAATAGAAAGCGAGGTACTCCAGGAAAAAGGGCGACCCATTACGCAGGTTTCCGGAACCTTAAACCACCTTGACCCATGAGCTTTATCACCACGTATAAAATACTATTCCAATTTAAGATATACCACCATTATTTTTTGGATGACGGACGGCTGCCCTTTGACGGCGATCCCGACCTAACAGAAAGACAATTGGGCAAATACAATTTTGGCGATTTCTGTTGCATAGCCCCCTCAGAAGCTACCGAAAGGTTTTTTCTGGGTCAAAAACTTCTGTTTAAAACCGACACTACCGGTTTTACAATCTACGTGAAAGCCGAAGAGACCACACCGAATTCGGGAAGCTATAAGCCGTTTATAGCGCTACCCCAGAATTCAGTTCTATACTTTTTGATCTATGTAAAGGATCCGCTCTTCGAAAATTATTCCACCGTCCCTTCCGCCCCCTCCCTCCCATTTTATTTTTCAAACAAGAAACCGGAGACAGAAGCTTCGTCTTTTACATATATCGATTTGATAGAGACCACCCATCCCATCGAAGATTTTAGGATGGCCCCAGCCACTTGGGAACAACGGGAAAGCCTTCTTTCAAATAGAGAAAAAATGGACCTCTTCGGAATTATTTCATTGGAAATGGCGGGCGACAATACAACCCCGGTAGATGGAAAAGCACGGAACATATTAAATGTGGATGGCACGGTAAAGGCCAGCCCCAAAACCTTTAAGGTACAAATAAAAAACCGCAGCACCGTATGGAATTATCGCAGTGCAAAAAACAGCGAACTGCTGCATTCCTCCGATCCCGAAAAACTGCCACTCGTGCAGAATGGGATCGTGGGATATCGGTTTAACGAGATGGATTGGCCAGCTGCCTCTCCCTCCCTGCTCCTATTTGAAAAAGACAGCGGGGGCAGCATCGTCAAAACCATTTCAGAGATATATATTAACCAATAACAGAAACTATGGCAACATCGTACAGAACACCCGGGGTCTACATAGAGGAAATATCAAAATTTCCCCCATCGGTAGCCCAAGTAGAAACAGCAATCCCAGCCTTTATAGGATATACGGAAAAGGCCGAAAAAAACGGCAACACTCTTTTAAAACAGCCTACGCGCATCGCCTCCCTGCTGGAGTATGAAACCTATTTTGGCAGCGGGGATAACGAAAAAAACATCACGGTAACCATTGACGATAAAATAGACAGTGGCACACCCGCAGAAATCTTGAATCGCACCTTGAGTGTTTCCATGGGTACCCCCAGTAAATACCTCATGTATTACGCCCTGCGAATGTATTTCGACAACGGCGGAGGTCCCTGCTATATAACTTCAGCAGGCCCTTATTCCAGTGGTGATGTGGACAAGGATGCCCTTTCTTCCGCCCTGGCCGAACTGGAAAAATATGACGAGCCCACCCTATATGTCTTTCCCGATGCCTTGGGGCTGGATGATGCCAACGCCTATTATTCGCTTATCAATAAAGCCCTGATGCAATCGCAAAAGCTAAAGGACAGGTTTGTAATAATCGATGCCTATGACGACGATAGCGATACCATACGCAATTCCGGTACCTTGGGCAATGGCGTGGATCTTTTAAAATACGGTGCGGTCTACCACCCTTTCCTAAAAACCGTTTATAACTACACCTATCAGGATGCGGATGTCAATTTGGCGCACAACACAGTCGATGAAGGCAACAATACCGCTGATGGGGATTATAACGGAAAAACCCTGGGGGAAATGGCCAACGATACCAATCCAGACCTGGTGCTGTACAACCAAATTAAAAAAGAGATCTCGCAACAGCGGGTCACCCTGCCGCCAAGCAGTGCCATGGCCGGCATTTATGCCCGGGTCGATGGCCAAAGAGGCGTGTGGAAGTCCCCGGCCAACGAATCGGTAAGTTCGTGTGTGGAACCCACCCAAAAGATAACCCACGAGGTGCAGCAGGATTTAAACCTGCATAGCAGCGGAAAATCCATAAATGCCATTCGGTCCTTCACGGGAAAAGGGATCATAGTGTGGGGCGCCCGCACCCTGGCCGGAAACGACAACGAATGGAAGTACATTTCGGTAAGGCGTTTTTTCAATATGGTAGAGGAATCCGTGGAAAAAGCCACTTCCCAATTCGTCTTTGAACCCAACGATGCCAATACCTGGGTAAAGGTGCGCGCGATGATAGAGAATTTTCTCATCCTGCAGTGGAGAGCAGGTGCCTTGGCCGGAGCAAAACCCGATCAGGCCTTTTACGTACGTGTAGGATTGGGAGAGACCATGACCGCCCAGGATGTTCTCAACGGTTTTATGAAAGTAGAACTCGGTATGGCAGTAGTGCGCCCTGCAGAATTCATCATTATAAAGTTTTCCCACAAAATGCAGGAAGGCTAATCCTGGCCTGGCATTAAGTGGGTTATACCAACCAAAGCAGTAGAGCAAATCAATAATTAAAACTTCAAAAAATCCATTCGAATTTGAGAAGAATAACTTTTAAAACACAGAAAAAATGGCCTACAATTATCCATTAGTAAAATTCCATTTCTCCGTAGAATGGGGAGGAACAAATATAGGTTTCACAGAAGTCACCGGACTGGATGTTGAAACGGAACTGATTGAGTACCGACAAGGTGCCAGCCCGGAATACAGCAAAATAAAAATGCCCGGGCTGAGAAAGTACAGCAATATAACCCTAAAACGCGGTTCGTTTAAAAACGACAATGAATTCTTTCAGTGGTTCAATACCGTACAACTAAATACCATTGAGCGCCGCGACATCATCATTTCATTGCTGAATGAAGAGCACGAGCCCGTGATTGTCTGGAAGGTAAAAAATGCCTTCCCCGTAAAAGTGCAATCCACAGACCTGAAGGGAGATGGCAATGAAACTGCCATTGAAACCCTGGAAATTGCCCACGAAGGCTTCACCATTCAAAACGGCGACTAATGGGCTATCCATATCCTCCTGTAAGTTTTCATTTTAAAGTGGAATTCAATGGAATCTCCGCAAAGGAAAAGGATGTGGAGTTTCAATCCGTTTCCGGGCTTTCCGTGGATATTGAAACACAGGAATTTGCCGAAGGAGGGGAAAACAGGTTCAAACACAAACTGCCCACACGCACCACCTTTCAAAACCTCGTTTTAAAAAGAGGACTGGTAACCGATTCCGAATTGATAAAGTGGTGTAGAAAGGCCATTGAGAGTTTTGAGTTTGTTCCCGTAGACCTTACGGTAAAATTACTCGATGAAAACCACCAACCCCTCATTACCTGGAACGTGGTGCACGCCTACCCGGTAAAATGGGAAACGGAAGAATTCCATGCCGATGAAAGCAAGATAAGCATAGAGACCATAGAATTGGCGTATAACTATTTTACACTCGTTTAACATGCCCATAGAGATAAAAGAACTTCACATAAAAATTAACGTAACCGAAGACGACCAGTCGCCAACTTCCTCCCCCCGGCAAGCAACGAGGAAGGTGGATGGGATAATTGAAGATTGCATAGAGAAAATGATTCAGATGGAATCGCGAAAAAAAGAAAGATGAAAGGCCAACTTACCAAACTGAAGATCACAGCATTCCGCGACAGCAAGTTTAGCCGAATGGTCGCCGATGGCATTTTTTTCTCTACGCTGAATCCCGAAGGCTATTCGTTTAATTATAAATTGGAATATTCCCAGGATCAAGGCCAAGGTACCAGTGGCACACAGCCCAGATACATCCGGTCCCTCCCGGAAGACTTAAACTTAGAATTTCTTTTTGATCGCACCGGCGCCATAAAGGGCTATGACAACGCTTTGGGCACGGGCATTGTCCCAGATGTGGAAAGGTTAAAACGATTGGTTTTTGACTATAACGGCGAGCAACACAAACCCAATTATTTGATGGTTGGCTGGGGTACCTTGCTCTTTAAGGGAATCCTGTCTGAAATGAATGTGGAATACAAGCTCTTTTCTCCCGAAGGGGTGCCCTTGCGGGCAGTGGTTACGGCAAGCTTCAAGGGGATTGTGGAAGAACTTTTAAGACTGGCCCGCGAAAACAACAATTCTCCGGATTTAACACACGTACGCACCGTGAAGGAAGGCGACACGCTTCCTTGGATGACCTTCAAGATCTACGGCGATTCGAAATATTATTTACAAGTGGCCACCGCCAACAAGCTCACCAATTTCAGACGCTTGCAGCCGGGGCAGCAGATTGAGTTTCCACCGATAGAAAAACTTTCATAAATGAACCCCACCCCAACCATAGAGACCACACAAAGTACAGACCTTGTAACCTTTACCATCCTTATTGAAGGAGTAGAGCTGTCTTCCACGTATCAGGTAAAAAGCATTTCCGTGGAAAAGGAGGTAAATCGCATTCCCTTTGCCCAACTTGTTTTTATCGACGGAGAGGCTGCTGCCCAGGAGTTTACATTGAGTGACGAAGATTTTCTGATCCCGGGGAAAAAAATTGAAATAAAAATGGGCTACCACAATGAGGATGAAACAGTTTTCAAGGGGATCGTCATAAAACACAGTATCAAAATTCGAGAGAACACTTCGGTCCTGATAGTGGAATGCCGGGATGAAGCCGTAAGAATGACTATCGGCAGAAAAAGTGATTTCTATTACGAAAGCACCGATAGCGACATTATGGAGGAAATTATAAATAAATACAATTTGCCAAATGACGTACAGGCGACCACATTTATAAACAAAGAAATGGTGCAGTACCGCACTTCCCACTGGGACTTTTTAATGACCCGCGCTCAGTTAAACAGCCGGATATGCACCGTTGATGACGGGAAAATAACCATATCCAAGCCCGATCTATCACAACCGGAAATAGCGACCATCTCGTTTGGGTCTACCCTACTCCGCTTTGACGCCGAAATGGACGCCAGGAATCAATTTAACTCGGTTTCAGCTTATGGATGGAACCCTGCCGAGCAGGAGGTAGAAGAAATACCGGCAGCCGATTCGGAAATTCCCTTAAATGGGAATATTCCGGTAGCCGATTTGGCAAAAACAATCAATCTGGAAAACCTGGAATTGAAACACGGAGGCACTTACAATGCCACGCAACTCCAGCAATGGAGCAATGCCAAAAGCTTCTTTCAGCAATTGTCCAAAATACGGGGAAAAGTAAAATTTCAGGGAATTTCCACAGTAAAGCCCGGATCGATGCTGAACTTGGAAGGAGTGGGAAACCGTTTTAACGGCAAGGTTTTTATCAGCCGTGTCCACCACGAACTATCCAATGGCAATTGGACCATAGACGCCGAGTTCGGGATGGATCCAAAGTGGTTCAGCGAAACATACGACATATCCGAATTGCCGGCCTCGGGAATTATTCCTGCGGTGAGCGGCCTTCAAATAGGCATAGTTTCCCAACTGGAATCGGATCCTGAGGGCGAACATAGAATATTGGTAAAAATTCCCATCATAAACGCAGGAGAACAGGGCATCTGGGCCCGGATAGCCACCCTGGATGCAGGAAACAACAGAGGCTCCTTCTTTCTTCCCGAAATTGGGGACGAGGTAATTGTGGGATTTGTAAATGACGACCCCAACCATGCCGTTATTCTCGGAATGCTCAACAGCAGCACTAACCCTGCCCCCATAAACGCTTCAGACAATAATAACGAAAAAGGATTTGTTACCCGCAGTGAAATAAAATTGTTGTTTGACGATGAGAAAAAATCAATCACCATCCAAACCCCCGGTGGCAAGATGATCACCATGGATGAAGAGGCAGGAACCGTTAAAATTGAAGATGAGAATTCAAATACCATCACCATGGACGACCAAGGGATTACCCTAACGAGTTCCAAAGATTTCAATATAAAAGCAAATGGTGATTGCAACCTTGAAGCGATGAACGTCAATATAAATGCCGATGCCCAATTGACAGCAAAAGGCAGTGCGGGTGCCGAAGTATCCAGCAGTGCCGTTGCCGTTTTAAAAGGTTCGTTGGTACAGATAAATTAAATTACAATACCCTATGGGATTTTTAGAGAAAACCGAATCCCATTCAAATTAACCATCCTGTCCGGCAGGCGGGATAAAAAACAAAAACACTATGGCAGCAGCCGCGAGAATTAACGATATGCATATCTGCCCAATGACAAATCCAAATGGAAGCCCACACGTGGGCGGACCTGTCTTGCCGGCAGGGGAACCCACAGTGCTGATTGGCGGACAACCCGCGGCACGAATGGGAGACATGGCCACTTGCTCTGGCCCTCCAGACTCAATCATCACGGGCTCTTCCACTGTTTTGATCGGGGGAATGCCGGCTGCCAGAGTGGGAGACAGTACGGCCCACGGAGGGAGTATTGTTTTAGGAGACCCCACCGTGTTGATTGGAGGCTGAGGTGGGAATGATTCCACTGCAGAAACCCATAATAAAAAACAAATAGGATGAATACAGAAACATTTTTAGGGGAAGGATGGAGCTTTCCACCCCATTTTGACAAAAAGAGCGGTGAATTGGTCACTACGGCAGGTGTTGTGGATATCAATAAAAGCTTGGAGATCTTGCTATCCACTCGGTTGGGGGAGCGGATTATGCTCCCCAATTACGGGTGTAACTTAGAGGAACTCATGTTTCAACCCCTGGACGTCACCTTAAAAACCTACATCCAGGAATTGATCAAAACCGCAATCCTCTATTGCGAACCGAGAATCGATACACAGGAAATAACCTTGGACACCACCAATGAAGAGAATGGTGAAATCCTGATTCAGATTAAATATATAGTGCGGATTACCAATTCACGAGCCAACATGGTATTCCCCTTTTACAAAACCGAGGGAACAGAAGTATAAAACACTATGACAAAAGATTGCGAAAATAAATTTCTAATAGGTCACCAAGGATCGGAACGCACCCAAAAAGTGGAGGCCCTACTTCCCGAAAACCTTCGTTTGAACGATTTCTCGGTAGAGGATTGGATGAGGTTTGCTTATAATTTCGCTGCGGAAGTCAATTACTTTTCGGTGGAGGATTCAAAAACACCCTCCGGAAATTGGAAATCCTTTTTTGTGGAAAGCGGAGAGATCAAAAGTTTTCTATCGCACGTGGAAGCCTCCAATTCGCTTTCGCCACACCTCACCCTTTTTATCTGCTTTTTAAAGCTGATCGAAATTTCGAAGACCCGGTTCAATTCCTTAACGAAAAGACATCTGGACTTTTATTACAAAGAAATACTTCAAATAGAAAAGAAAGCAGCGGTTGCCGATAGTGTCCATTTGATTTTTGAATTGGCTAAAAATCTTTCTGAATCGGAAGTTAGAGCACACACGGTAGTGGAGGCAGGAAAAGATAGCACCGGAAAGAAACTTCGTTATTTTACCGATTCCAAAGCCATTGTAAACCGAGCTGGGGTGGTAGCGCTAAAAAGTGTTTATCACCATAGAAAAACCAATAGTTTAAATCCGAAAGAGTTTGATGGGCTTTTTGCTGCACCGGTGGTAAATTCAGCCGATGGACGAGGCGAACCCTTTAAAACGGATCCCAGTTGGCTGCCTTTTGGTTACCCTTCCCATTCCAGGCCCGATTCCCCGCTTGAAACCCCCAATCTCGGCTTTGCCGTCGCTGCCAAAATATTAAACTTGGCCGAGGGACAGCGCAGGGTCCAGATTACCTTCACACTTGAAGAGCCTATTTCACATTTCGACATCCCTCAAATCAAAGAGTGTTTTGAAGTCTTCGCAACGGGCGAAAAAGGATGGATACCCCTGGATATCTCGGAAGCCACCAACAGGTTTAACGCTAAGATTGGCGGCAAAATCCTTCAACTTTCTTTAGAAATCGATAAGACAGAAAAAGCCATCACATCGTATAAAGAGGAAATTCACAAAGAAAATTTTGAGACTGACCAAGCCGTTTTTAGGTTTCTTTTAAAGACAAAACAACCCGAATTCAGCTCGGGTTACCAATTATACACGGAATTGCTCCAGAAAAAAATAAGGAAAATTGCAATAGAGGTTTCTGTCGCTGAAGCAAAAAACCTAAAACTGCAAAACGACTTGGGAAATTTAGTGAGTGACAAGCCTTTTTATCCCTTTGGCACCCGCCCCATGGAACGCTCCGCTTTCTATGTAGGCTATCCAGAAATGTTCGGGAAAGCTTGGAAAAAATTTAACATCCTCGCCAAATGGCTAAACACGCCAACGGATTTTGAACAACACTATATCGCCTACCGAAAGGACGATAGCAATGTGAACCTCTCGCCGCAACTGTACTATCAAACCTTGTATTACAAATACGAGAATAACCAGTATAAAAAACCAACAAATTCTCCGTATGCACCAAATATAGAAAAACGCAATAAGTACGTAACCGGCGACGAGTATTTTAAAGCCACCGTATCGGTTGGGAGCATTGCTGAAGCTCAATCGGTGCAATTGTTCCAAAAGAGAGAAAACAATGTTTTTGAAACGGAGTTTAGCTTCCATAACAACGGTGGGTCACCGGGGAAAGAGGAAAGGATAAAACTCTCCTTAAACCAATCGTTTCTGCACAGCGTGTACCCAAAGATTTATGCTTTGGCCCTTGCCAACGAGGAAGACACCCTATTGCCCAACGAACCCTACACCCCCATTATTGAGGAAATTGAACTATCCTATACCGCAAGCGAAGAAGTGGAGGTTGGCGAGGACCAGACCAAAAAAGGGGAGAAAATCAAACTCTTTCACGAACATCCCTTTGGGCACCTTGTTGCCAGACACACTCTCGTTCCCACCTACTGTGCGGGCGGTGAGTTATATATCGGTTTGGAAAATACAGAGGACCTCCAGCAAGTTCAACTGTTGTTCCAAATTAGGGAAGGTACTGAAAACCCAATGGCAAAAACCTTTTCAGCTACGGAAAAAATAGCGTGGTCGGTGCTGTCCGAAAATTTGTGGATGGAGCTTTCCAACGATTATTTGTTGGGCGATACCACTGATAATTTTTTAAAAACAGGGCTTGTAACCATTGCCATCCCCCAAGAGGCTACAAAAAACAACACCCTATTGCCTTCGGGATTGGTGTGGCTCAGGGCGAAGAGCCCAAAACATTTTGATGCGGTTTCCCGAATGATAAATATTCACGCCCAAGCCTTCCCCGCCACTTTTAAAAATAACAACAACAATCTTTCACATCTAAAGGAAGCTTTGCCCGCCGGCAGCATTGGCCAACTCGCCGAGCGGGATTCGGCAATCAAAAAAGTGTTGCAACCGTATAACTCTTTTGGAGGAAAACCGGAGGAAAGCGATACCGACTACTATACTCGCGTAAGCCAGCGAATCAGGCATCGCCACAGAGCGATTACGTTGTGGGATTACGAACATTTAATCCTGGAAAAGTTTCCAGAGGTTTATAAAACAAAATGCCTGAATACCACCAAAAACGACAATTTCAGAAGTGCGGGGAATGTTTCGGTAGTTGTTGTTCCCGATGTAAAAAACAAGAACACCTTCAATATTTTCCAACCGCGTTTGAGCACCGCCAAACGAAACGAAATCCAGGATTATATCAATGGCTTGAATTCGTTTTTTGTCTCAGCCGAAATTATCAATCCAGGATACGAAGAGGTACAAGTGAGCTTGGCCGTAAAATTCAATCGGGGTTTTGACGAACATTTTCATTTAAACCAATTGGAGGAGGACATCAAGAAGTATCTTTCTCCCTGGGCTTATTCTGAAACTTCAAGCTTGAACTTCGGCGTGTCCCTTCACAAAAACAAACTCATTTCCTACTTGGAAAACTTAGTTTATGTGGACTTCCTGGAAAACGTTGTCTTAACCCACCGAGTGTCAGCAACCGATCCATATATCGAGAAGAACAACATATTTCCCTCAAACCCAAGGGCTATCCTGGTTTCTGCAAGAGCGCATTTTATCAGTACTGCAAAGTCCACCTGTAGTGCCCCAATCCCTAAAAAACCCACAATATGCCTCCCCTAACCCCCTATAGCACCCTTAAGAAGAACACCTCGAGCCAGGATGATCTGGATTTCCACTTTCTGCGCCAAAAGGGAATCGAGTATATCGAATCCCTGGGAAGTGGGGTATGGACCGACTACAACGCACACGACCCTGGGATCACCATTCTCGAGGTACTGTGTTATGCCATTACCGACCTGGGCGCCCGCACGAGCCTTCCCCTGAAGACCATTCTCGCTGAAAAAGATAATCCCAACTACCTGAGAGAACAGTTTTTGACCGCCGAAAAAGCCCTGCCCATTAAACCCGTAACGGCGCGAGACTACCGCAAACTCTTTATCGATATTGAAGGGATAAAGAATGCCTGGTTAAAAAAACACAAGCGAAAAGTATATGCCGACTGTAAGCATAACAAATTGGCCTACAAACCCTTTGAAATAAAAGAGAAATACAAAAAAGAATTTGAACTCAACGGTCTGTACGATGTCCTCATTGAACTTGACGACTTAGAACCTGGAGTTTTCAATACGCAAACAAAGCGTAAAAAAGAGACGAAAAGGCTGAAGGAGGAAGTAAGGAAAGTGTACCAGCGTCACCGCAATCTTTGTGAGGATTTGGTCGGTATCGATTCGGTGGAGGAGCATCCCGTAACCGTATGTGCCATAATAGAGCTGAAACCCGATGTGGACGAAGAAAAAGTACATGCCCAGGTCTTATATACCATTGACGAATATCTATCGCCTTCCCTCCGGTTTTATTCGCTTAAGGATATGCTAAAAAAAGGATATGGCACCGACGAAATTTTTGATGGCCCGCTGTTGGAAAAAGGATTTTTGGATGATAAGGAACTTCAAGAAACAGAACTCCGCAAAGAGGTGCGCCTTTCCGATTTAATAGACCTCATTCAAAAGATCGAAGGGATCGACCTTATCCGCGACATCAGTATTGACGATCGCGGAGGGGAACAAGGTTCAAAACAAACGTGGAATCTCTGCATCCCCACGGGGAAAAAACCCCAACGCTGTGAAAAAAGCTCTTTTAGTTACTACAAGGAATTTCTTCCATTAAATATAGACCAAAAGAAAACAGATGCCTATTTGAATGAAATCTACAAAAAAATTGAAGCCGATAGTTCCAACATCGCATTGCAGCGGAAATCATTGGAACTCCCTGTGGGGGATTACGCAGGCATCGATGGGTTCATCACTGTCCAAAACGATTTTCCTGAAGTCTACGGCGTTGGGGAGTTAGGGGTAAAAAGTACAGCCTCGGTTGCCGAACGTTCCAAAGCAAAACAACTGAAAGCTTACCTGTTGTTTTTTGACCAGATTCTCGCCAGCTATTTTGCACATCTTAAAAAAGTAAAGGATATTTTCTCTGTAAACGGTCAGGTGGATACCACCTATTTTACGCAGGGCGTAGAAAACGTAAAAGACCTTTCTGAACTCGTCTCGGATAAATACACTTCAGAGGCGGAACTGACCGACCTGTTGTTTTCCGGCCTCGACGATAAGACCACGCGCCGAAACCAGATCCTCGACCACCTTCTCGCTCGATTTGCCGAAAATTTCAGTGAATACGCTTTTTTGATGAAACAACTTTACGGCAGCCACACCTCGGAAGCGATTATTAAAACCAAGCAGCGTTTTCTTCAGCAATCGGGTAAAATAGGCTTAGATCGCCCTTTGGGATTCAATCATTACAAACAAGAGGAAGAAAACCTATGGGATACCGGCAACGTTTCTGCATTTCAAAAAAGAATTGCTTTATTGAGCGGAAATCCAAATTACTCCCGACGAAATTTCTCTGACGATCCCTTAGAGATCTATGAGGAAATAGACGATGACGATATTCTTGAATACCGCTTTCGATTTAAGAACAAAAATGAGGAAATCCTCACTTCCTCAAGCAAACACTACCGCAATTTAGCAAAGCTTTATAGGGAGGTTTTCGATGTGAAAAATTACGGGCGTTTTGAAGAAAACTATGAAATTAAAAAAGATAAGGCCGGGAAATTTTATTTCAACCTTACCAACCCGAACGTTCCCGATATAACGGATGAAGATCACATTATTGCAAGGAGGATTTCATCGTTTTCCACAAAAAAAGCGGCCCAAGAGGAAGTGACAAAAACAGCAGCATTCATAAATACCCTGGACTATAACGAGGGGATGTATGTTGTGGAACACATCCTATTGCGCCCAGATGTAACACGTTCCAGTGCTGCCCAAAACAACTTTTTACCCATCTGTACAGAAAACTGCGACGGCTGCGAAGGGATAGACCCCTACTCTTTTCGAGTCTCCATTGTTTTGCCCGGCTGGACCGAGCGATATAGCAATATTGACTTCAGAAGGTTTATGGAAAATTTGATCCATAAAGAACTTCCCGCCCATATTGTGGCGAAAATTTGTTGGATCGGGTATCCAAAGAGCTACGACACCAAAGAAGAGAGAAATGAAATGGTGGAATTGGAAGAAGCGTATAGAGATTGGTTGCTGGCCAAAACCAACGAGAAGCAAAAGCAACCCCTTACAAAGTTAAAACGGTTGATCAAAATTATAAGCAACCTGCACACCATTTACACCCAGGGAACGCTTCACAACTGCGAACAAGAAGAAGAACAACAAGATATAATCCTAGGCAGGACAAACCTGGGCAAACTATAAAAATAAAAGTTATGGGCACTAAATTATTGGAAATCACCCCGCAATACCGCTCCTTTGTTGATGACCAGGTTCTCACCTCGGGACAACTGAATGAATTTATTGGATATTTTGAAGACCAAGATCGCCTTTCCCGTATCTGCCTTGTAGGCATTGGCCTGGTATGTGGTTTTGAAATTTCCGTGAACAAGGCAAGAACCGCTGTAACAATTTCACAGGGCTGTGGGCTAACTACCGATGGCGATCTTATAAAACTTCAGCAAAAAATAAAGGATTCTTCTGATGTAACTATAGGTTTCAAAAGCATTTCGTATTCATATTTTCGGAATTTTGAAGATGGAAACGCCCACTATAACCATTTTAAAAAAGACAGCAACACTGCCATAAACCTTTGGGAGTTAGTTGAGAAAAAAGAGGACGGCGAGGAGAACCTCTTTGCCATCAAAAAAGGCTGGCTCGACAACAAAGTGGTAGTACTCTATCTGGAATCATATCCAAAACAACCGGATATCTGTACCACCACCAATTGTGACAGCCAGGGCCAACCGAATATTCAAAAACTACGAGTTTTGTTGATAGACAGGCAAGACGTGGTAAACGTTGTGAACCCCCAGGATGGGATCTTCACAAAACACGATGTTCGCGACTCCTTTGCCAACCTGCCGAAAATCGCCGTTCCCAAAGTAATTATAAACCAAGACCATTCGGGTTCCTTTGCAAAAATATCGGCCTTATACAACGCGGCAACTACAAGCTTAAAGAATAAGCTGCACGACGGCTTTGGGCAGCTGCTGCAAAGTTTTTCAGAAATACTGGACGTGGCGCCAGATACCTCAAACGCAATATTGAATGGAATAAAGACCGTTTGCAAGCCTCCCAATAATGGTAAGGTTCAATATTGCTATGGCTTGCTGAGGGATCTTACCGATTCCTATAATGAATTGGGCGAGATTCTCTTAAAACTAAGGACAGAGTGTTGCCCAGACATTAATGCCTTTCCCAAACATCTCTTACTGGGAATCATTCCCAAGGGAGAGGAAGTGACCAAGGGAGAAGGGTTGTTTTCTGAACTTCGCCACGATTTTTATCCTTCACCTACCCATACCGAATTTGCAAATTATCTCAAGAGGGCCAAAAGTCTTATCAGTCGGGTCGGCGCTATGTTGGCCAATTTTAACCTCGATACCCAAAAGGCAATAACCATCACCCCATCAAAAACACATGGAGCCCTGGGCCAAAAGGCCATCCCCGTGTATTATAATGTAGATGAGGCACTGCTGAAAGCCTGGGATTTTGCCAAAACAGAAAACCGCCAACAGTCATTCCACTTAAGTTACCACAAGGAAAACCTATCTGCAATCGATTGGGTGCAGCACCCATTGATGTTTGCACTCTCCCATACCGATTTCTTTAGGATTGAAGGCCATTTTGGACAACCCGCACGCGACAGCCTTAATGAAATCAATTCGCTGAAAGCGAGCCACGGTTTAGACTTTGACAGCCTGCTCTTTGATCTCCAGACGGATCTGCAATCCTTTACTGCCTTTGTAAGGGAGCATCCCGCAATATGCCATATGGGAGGCGTTCCCGAGGGAGGAACCTATATCCTAATCTCTGAAAAAGGAAGCGTGGTGGCCGATTTCTGTCTTCCGAGCAAAGTAACTGCAGCCAACATGGATTGCTGCCCCATCGTGGAATGTACCTATCCGTGGATAAGTTCCCTTAAGTATATGAACAACTTGGCCCGAAGCTTAAAAGGGACCCAAAGCCGCAACAAAAGCATGCCCAAAAATTATGTGCTACATATATTTGAGTACAAAATTAACGGCGAGCCTCTAATAAATAACCCCATTACACTCTCAATTCCTTTAGAGGAAATCTTTTTGAGAAGAATGCACGCAGTTACCGAAGCCCTGAACAGAAAATTTGACAAAGGGGTTGTTTTTGATTTTAATGAAAGCCAGAAAAGATTGGCGATCATCAGGGCAAGGGAAGATACTTTTACCATCCGTTTAAAGGAAAACTCCATTGGGAACAACTTCACCTATACCTATAGCAACAACGGAATGTTTAGGGAAAACCAGGTTTTCAGGCCGGACGCCATGCGATGTAGGGAGCTGCACAACTATCGAGAGGCGTTTTACCAAAAGCTCCATGCACAACTGGCCCCCGTAAACAAAGACGATGATTACGGAACCTATAATGACAAGTGGGCCAAGTGGAACCAATTGACCGAGCGGTTAAAGGGAAATAAATTTATGAAGGAAAAGGGGTTCACCAGAATGATCACTTCAAAAGCAGAATTGCCTTTGGATGATGAAGCCATAATGGATCAAATAATTTACGACTTGAGAAGGGCCGGAGGAAACACAAGCCTCACACTGTATTTAGACGGCGACTGGGTAAATGGCACTTGGGTAAATAACGCCATGCTGGACCATTACCGGGCGAATAAAACAAATACCCATGACGACATTGTTCTGTTTGTCAACCTGAGAAAATACCTGCACAATGAAACGGGGGTGACCAAGTTTTCCATTTATATAACTCCGGCTAAATATTCAAAAGAGTTTGATAGTGTGATTGAAAGATATAAAACCCGCGCCGACTTCTATTTTGGAAAACCCACCGGAGAGCTTGCTATTCCCCTAACCTAAAAGAACTGACACAATCAGAAAACAGCTATGGTCGGCGAGTTAAAACGGATGGAGTCACTTAAAAAAAGAAGGGTAGCAGTCGTCAATAATTGTACAATTACGAATGCTACCCTTATGGGTCCAAACACTAAAGAACCAGCACTAAAAAGTAAGACAAAAGAACATCGAAAGAATATACTCACGAAGAACTAAAGTACAAACGATAAAAGAACTCGAACTAAACTGAATACAACCCAGTAATTCATCTCTGAATATCGGAGTAAATATAAGCCTAAAAAGCGGAAGTGCAAATGATTGTAAATAGAAATCTCATAAAAAAGGTCGAAATTGGGGTAAATACCCCGTCTGCAGTCCACGGCTATCGGTTAAAAGACGGATTGGGTACTTTTTTTAAAGAGGAAATCTTTCCTGAAGTGGATGTTTACCTCAACACCCTCCAGAACAACAGTTCCACAATTGTCCGAGCAGAGAATATTTCAATCGAAATCAATATAAAAAAGGGAGATCCCTTAGATAAGCTAAAAGTTCTTGTCATCAATGAACTAAAAAAGAGAATCAACAAGACATCGATCCGCGAAACAGATCAAGAAATTTTCAGCACGGTTCCCACGGAAATAAATGAGACCGAGGCCTTTTGCTCCTTTTTGGAGAATGGAATCTTTCCCTGGTGGTTTGAAGAAAAATCAAGCCTTTTTGAGGAATTCCTAAAAACAGTCCCGAGGAAAAAAATTCCTGTCCAAAAATTAAAAGCGCTCTTCTCAAGCCCAAAAACCCGCCAAAGAATCATTTGTCAATTTGATGATGCACAGTTGTCCAGGTTTTTCTATTCGAATGGCGCTCTGCCAAAAAAATCGATTTCCAGCGTGGAGCTCTCAAATAAATATCGAACGTCATTTTGGGAAGTACTTATTCATTACACCCTATTTAAAGACCCTAAAGCAGTAATTGAAATTTTACAGACATTTTCTGTTCAGGAAGTCATTTCCCTGTTAAGTGGAATTCGTGAGGAGGTGGGAATTGAAATTCCCATAAAGGAAAAGGATTTTCAAGACCTCCGAAACGAAAAACACTCCACACCCGATATCAGCTTGGATGACAGCAGTGAAGTTCGGCCTGTGGAAGAGGTCAATTCCTTGCAAAGTGAGGGGGTTTTGGTGAAAAATGCCGGTTTGGTCCTGCTCCATCCCTTTCTAAAGTTATTTTTTGAGAAAATGGATGTCCTTTCCCATAAATATTTAAAATCGGAAAAGGGAGACCTCGCTGTCCATTTATTGCATTATTTGGCCACTGGCAAGGAACGGGCTTACGAACACGAGCTGATTTTTGAAAAGTTTCTCTGTCAACTGCCGCCTCATCAACCCATCAATCGACACATAAATATCACGGAGGAACAGAAATTGGCATGTGAAGACCTTTTAAAGGCCGTATTGGAACACTGGAGTGCTTTAAAGAGCAGTTCAATCGGGATTCTGCAAAATGAATTTCTGCAGCGGGAAGGCAAACTAACAATTGCAAACAACAGACAAACCCTCTTTGTTCAGCGAAAAACACAAGACCTCTTATTGGACAAATTGCCGTGGAACTATCATTTAATAAAAATCCCATGGATAAAAGACATTCTATTTGTGGAATGGTAACCCTATTAGAAAATTGAAACCCCCATAAAGCGTGCAAATCTTCGCAAAAAACATATCAAAAAAAGGCAGTTCCAATTCTTTGTTTCCAAAACATGGAGACAGTCCTTTTTTTGGAATTCAAACAAAGCTTGTCGGTGGAAATCCAGAAGACAAATATGAAAGAGAGGCAGACAATATTGCCGAAAAAGTATTGGCCAAAAATCAACCGCAGAATAAATTCTCTTCTAACAAACCATTCTTTCCACCATCGACAAAACCCCTACAAACCGCAAAACAGCCCAAAGAGGGTTCCGCTCAAAAAGAACCACTGGCCAACGCCATTACCCCCATCACCGAGTTTCCTATTGGAAATCGAAAAAAAACTTCCGGGTCTAAAAAAGATATTTCCATAAACAAGAATCAAAGTAGGGAAGAAGAAAACAGTGAGAAGGAAGTAGAAAGACTTCAGAAGAAGTCGCAAGCTGCAGTGGACAAAAAAGAAGTCCAAAGCTCCACAGAGGAACAGGAAATTCTACAAGCAAAGGCCTCTGCTCCCATACTTCCAGACCATACACTCTCTTCAGCTCTACAACAATCTAAAGGTGGAGGAAATAGGCTGTCTCCTTCCATAAGAATGAAAATGGAATATGGGTTTGGAGCCGATTTCCACAATGTGAGAATCCACACCGGATCCACAGCCACGACACTGAACAGGAAGCTTGGTGCAAAAGCCTTTACTTCTGAAAACGACATCTTTTTCAACAGTGGTATGTTCGACCCCAACAGTCTGGAAGGTCAAAAATTATTGGCCCATGAGCTCACCCACACCATTCAACAAGGAACAGCTCAACCGGCCACCCATTTGGAAAGTTCCACCTTGGGTGCTGCACACTCAATAGCTGAGGAAGAAGCTGGAACCCAACGGATAGCACCTGCTGATAAAACCTCAAAACCAATACTTCAGCAAGAGGAAACTTCCACAGGATCCACAGAATTGCTTCCACAAAAATCCCACGTTATATATTCTGGAAAAAAGGAAGCATCTGAACCTGATCACCTGGTTGTGGAAGCTACTCAGCCCAAGGAAAAAAGAACAGTTCCTACAAGTGAAATTCCAAGATTAGAGACACCCAGGTCTCCTGAAACCGATCCAAACTTTCAAGCCGTAAAAGCGAGATTGCAGCATACGGCAAGCACTCAACAGTCCCATCCTTCTTCACAAACTTTGGCCCACAAGGCACAGGAGGCTGCTCCCTCGCCACCTAACGAACGAATGAGCCTGGCACAGGCAAGCCAAGTGGAAGTTATGGAAAATGCCAAAGCTGAGGAGTTCAATGCGGAAGCGTTTAAAGAAAGATTGATGCAGCGTATAGAAAATATGAAATTGCCCATCAATCAAGAAGAAGCCGCGGAATTTGACAAAAACAACAACCTGAATGAAATAAACACAAGGGCCACGCAGGACATCTTAATTGAAAAGACAAATTCAATCCAGCCTATGGCACAGACCTCACAAGAAAATCCCGATGCCAACGCCATACCCCAACGTGAAACAGTGCCCCTGATGCCCTTGCCCATTGGCAATCCGCCGGCAAGTGTCCACACCGCGAGTGCGATGCCTTCCGCTAGAGGCAATAGTGAAGTTGTACAACCACTTGAGGATAATCTTTCAGAGGTCGACCTCAAAATGCGGGAAAATGAAATCACGGAACAACAACTGGCAAAATCAAAGGAACCAGCATTCTTATCGAGCCTACAATCTGTTGGACAGGCCAGGAAACATACTCAAACTGCTCCAATGGCATTCAGGCAGGGAGAGCAAAACAAATTGGGGCATGCTAAAATTAAGGCGAGTGAAAATGAAAAATCAGGCTTACTTGGCCTTTATGCCCAACGCGCTTCCCTTTTTGGCCAAGTAGCCGGGCAACAAAAAGAAACTACTGGCAAAGATGCTTCCCAACGGGAAAAGATAGCATCGGATATTGACCACATTTATCAAGAAACCCAGAAAAAAGTCCACACCCTACTCGATAATTTAAACGTGGCCGTAAATACACTCTTCACACGAGGAGCCGAAGAGGCAAAGAAAAAGTTTGAAGTTTACGTAGAGAGAAAAATGGATGCCTATAAAGAAAGGCGTTACAGCGGTGCCACAGGTAAAGCCCTGTGGGTTAAGGATAAGTTCCTGGGAATTCCCGATGAGGTTAACAAATTTTTCAGGGAGGGGAGGAATCTATATATAGCCCAAATGGATATTGTTATTTCCGAAGTGGCGAATGTTGTCGCGAACCGACTTAATGAGGCCAAACTTGAAATCACCCTTGGAAGGCAAAAGATCACCAATTATGTAACTGCATTGCCAGAAAACCTAAGGCAAATTGGGGATGCGGCAGCCTGTGAAATTTCAGGGAAATTTGATAAACTGGAAGATTCGGTACACAGCAAACAAGATGAATTGATAGATAGCCTGGCCCAGCAATATATGGACAGCCTCAGCGAAGTGGATGGACGCATTGAGGAAATGAAGGCAGCCAACAAGGGACTGGTGGATCTGGCATTAAGTGCAGTGAATGGGGTTATTGAAACCATCGGTCAATTAAAGAAACTCATTTCCGACCTCCTTGCTGAAATAAGTTCAATACTCACCATAATCATGGCCGATCCCATTGGTTTTGTCGCCAATCTTTTTATCGGTATCAAACAGGGTTTCAACAATTTCACAACCAACATCCTCACCCATTTAATGGCGGGATTTGTCCAGTGGCTAACGGGAACTTTAGGTCCTTTGGGGATTGCTATTCCAGAAGATATATTCAGTCTAAAAGGAATTTTTAGCTTGGTCATGCAGGTGTTGGGCCTCACTTGGGATTATGTTCGGCAAAAGGCCGTAAAACATTTAGGAGAGCCCACGGTAAAAGCGATGGAATTTGGGGTAGAAATATTTCAGATCATTCGAACCGAGGGAATCATCGGTTTATGGGAGTATATAAAAGGAGAGTTTGCCGATTTAAAGGAAACTATTATAGGCTCCATTCAAAATCTCTTAATTGTTCAGGTAATCCAAGCGGGGATAAAATGGTTGGCCAGTCTTCTTATTCCCGGAGCGGGATTTATAAAGGCCATTCTCGCCATAAAGGACCTCATTGTGTTTTTTGTTGAATCTGCAATGATGCTCATTCCCACGTTAATACAGGCCATCCAAGCTATGGCGGCCAATAGCATTGCATGGGTAGCCGATGTAGTGGAAAAGGGTCTGGCATCTATGATACCCGTAGTGATCAGGTTGTTTGCACGGATCATCGGACTGGGAGGCCTGGCCAAAAAGGTGCAGAAAATCATCGAGAAAATTCGGAAACGGATAGACAAAGCCATCGATAAGGTAATCCTCAAGGCAAAAAAAGCATTTAAAAAATTACTGCAAAAAGGAAAAGCCAAAGTGAAAGGAGCGGTAAAAGGAATTACCGAATGGTGGAAAGCAAGAAGGCAATTCAAGGGGAATGACAATAAAAAACACACCTTGTTTCTCGAAAGTTCCGGAAATTCACATGCGTTGATGTTGGCCAGCAAGCCGACAACTTATACCGAATTTATTTCAAGTTTGGAAATTGATCCTAAAGACTTAAAAATGCAGACCACCAAAAATAAAGCTAAAGATTTGGCTCGTGAAATAGACCTTAAAATAAAAGGACCCACCAAGGGAAACTCCAAGGAAGAGAAAAAGAAAAATGAAGAGAACAAGCAAAAGGCCCTTGAGGACCTTATGGAGAAATTAGTTCCTAAAACTGCTAAATTACTTGGATTGCCGGAAACATTACCTAAATCAGTTATCAAACATACCTCAAAAACCACAGAAGGGAATACACTTGGCACATCTATGGATGCAAAAATCCTTTCCAAAAAAGGAGATAATGGCTCTTCCCCCACACGGAGCGCGCACACCATATTTGATGAACTTTTAAAACGAAAAGAAGGCGGAAGAAGTTATTATGTGCGTGGTCATCTTCTCAATGAAAAACTACACGGCCCAGGAAATTGGAGAAATTTAACACCCTTGTCACAAAAAGGAAATAGCGAACATTTATCTATGGCCGAAAAGCTCGCAAAGATAGCTGTTAACTCCGGCTCGGTAATCAGTTATAATGTTACTGCAAATTATGGTCGAAAGATCAAGGGAATAACATCAAACAAACAATTGGAGGATGCTGGAATTCCTCAGGACCAATGGGAAAACACAAAGGCGGTAAGAAATATGGAAAAACACGTTCCACTTTCATTGACCGCGAAGGCGGATTTAATAAAACCGGAAGGAAAGGATTGGGTCAAGGTTAAAACATTGATAGATAGGGTCCCAATCCCAAACGAAGTGGACACAAGGTTAGCATCATATTCTACCATAACTGGAGAAAGAAAAAAGACCATAGGAATCAAAAGTGCACCTCTCAAGGATTTGATTGTAGCTGCCAAGGATGTAGATGAACATCTTTTACCCACTATTAAAGATGCTGCATTAAAGCTACCGGGAAAAATAACTCGATTTGACCATATAAAACAGAACTTAATTAATGCCGATGGATACAAAGACAACCTCAAATCGGCTTATGGAGAAGCGATTGCCAAGCTTCAGCAAAACACTTATATTAAACTTAATTGAGTTTTTCATCAAACAAACTATTTATATAAAAAGTCATTATGAAGAACCAAATGCAAATTGAGACAACAAAAATCTTCAATTTTTTGGAAGAATTGATTGCTTGGCGCATCAAAAACCGGGACGCCGATTTTGATAAGGACGCTCCAACGCTGGATTTAAAAGGTTTAGGCAAATCGAAGCTGGGTTCCTTTTTAAAGGAAGAAAGACTTTCCCAGGCCGAATGCGCTGTTCTTCTTTTAACGCTTGCACCTTCTTTCCAACCTTCCTTTCTCCTCGATGTCGTTTCAAAGGAATTCCCAAAAGGAACCGAGTTTGTGGAATTCGGCGGGGTAAAAGGACAGAATCACCGAGGAATGCTCCCTACTGGGGAGACCGCGCTTTTTATCCTCGGTGGCACCAATTATATGAAACGCATGGATTACCTCACATTTTTTTCTGAAGAACACATTTTCAATAAAAAAGATTTATTATATCTCGAAAATGTATCTACGGGAGAACCCGTAATGAGCGGAAAACTGATCCTTTTCCCGGAAGTAATCTATAAACTGACCACTGGCGAAGTACCCCCACCAAAATTGAGCGCTCAATTTCCCGCGGAAAAACTGGAAACCCAATTGAATTGGGAAGACCTTGTGTTAAGCCAGAAAACGATGGACCAAATCAAGGAACTGGAAATTTGGCTTCAATACAATGACGTCTTGTTCCAAAAGTGGGGTATGGCGAAACGGTTAAAGGAAGGCTATCGGGTACTTTTCCACGGACCTGCAGGTACGGGAAAAACGCTTACAGCAAGTCTGTTGGGAAAATACACAAACAAAGCAGTATACCGGATTGACCTCTCCACGGTAGTTTCAAAATATATTGGAGAAACGGAAAAGAACCTCTCCCAGCTATTCAACAAAGCCGCCCATAAAGATTGGATCCTATTTTTTGACGAAGCTGATGCCATCTTTGGAAAACGGACAAATGTTCGGGATGCTCACGACAAATATGCAAACCAAGAGGTTTCCTATCTCCTACAACGCGTAGAATCGCATCCTGGCTTGGTTATTCTGGCTTCCAATTTTAGGGACAACATTGATGAATCGTTCACCCGACGGTTCCAATCCATTATAGAATTTGAAATGCCCGGAAGCAAGGAGCGCACCCTTCTCTGGAAAACAAATTTGCCCGAGAAATTAAAAATAGAAGAAAATATCGATTGGAAAGAAATTGCCAAAAAATATGAACTTTCGGGCTCCAACATTCTAAATATCATCCATTTCTGTTGTTTAAAAGTATTGGACAACAAAAGTGAAATACTTACCCAAGAAATCTTACAACAGGGGATAAACCGCGAGTTCTCAAAGGAAAACCGAACCCATTGACTACTTTCCGTGTGAGGTGTTCAGCGCATAAATGGCAAAACTGCCCAGCCAATGCCCACCTTCATAACTGTCTCCTACCAAATTTGGATAGGAGTACGCCAAGTGCTCGTTGGCAATATTTTTCAGGTGTTTATATTTTGGAAATTGTTTCGCCAGTCCGTAAAAAACCCACGCCCTGCTGAAATTCAACCCATCCAAATGCACCAACTTCCCATCCGTTCGGTCGCTCACTTCGCCAACCTTCAAATGATAGTTTTCCTTTGAAAGTTCTGGCAAAAACTTTTCCATCCAAACTATAAATTCCTCTTGGGAGAGCACTCGGCGCATGATATCCACTTCTTCCAAACAAGGCGATAGAAAATCATAGCCGCTGGGCTCCCACGTTATCGGGCAATCCGTATCTGCAAAATAGAAATCCATACTGCGCTGGGATATGAGATTTACTAATTCAACATCCTGTACCGCTTTGGCATAATCATATGCAAAAGCCAACCCAAACGCGGTATTGGCGTGCTCCCCTACGCGAACGGGATAATTCAGTTTTGGAAGAAATTCCTTAAAATGACGAACTATTACGTCGGCCAATGGCTGCAAATTTTTTTCCAATTCCCTGGCAGTGGGATCGTCCCAAGTGTGAAGCTCTTCAGAAAGCTTTAAGAGCCAAGCCCATCCATAAGTACGTTCAAAGGACCTATTGATTTCCCTTTCAAAATACGCTGCCTCAGTTGCCACATTTTTAGCGGTTATCTTATCGATAAGAATATTCTTTACCTCCTCTGCCCTATCCATTTCGGGAAATTGCTTCAAGAGCATAACCATTGACCAATAGCCATGCACCGAGCTGTGCCAGTCAAAACATCCAAAGAATATGGGATGGACAGTAATGGGTTCCACCAAATCTGCCTTGCTCTCCAATGTCCCCCCGGGTTTATATGGATATTCCGTACCGACACAATGTAAAGGCAGATCGATAAGTACATTGGCCTGAGCCAGAGTAAAAGTAGGCTCGGGATAGGATTGTACAGGCGTTTCGTGTGTTGGATCCTCCTTGGACAACTTTTTTTGATCGTTCTCACATCCTAAAAAAAGTAGTGCTGCCAATAAAATCGAGAAGTAATGCCTCATAGGTCGCGTGGTTTTGTTGAAAGTTGCTTAAAGATAGAAGCACGAACTTATCCGTCTGTCGATTGAAAAAAGTCAGGTAAGTTCGTGCCCCCGGGATTGCCGATAGCTCCATTTACAACTTTACATCCTCCAATTTCACCTCTTCTCCATCCCTGTCGAGAAGTTTTACCTCGTCAAAGCCCATATCTTTGAACTGTTCATATTGGGTTTCGGCATCCCCCACCACCAAATAGGCCATTTTAGAGGCATCCAGATATTTCTTTGCCAATTCCTGATGTTGTTCCAAAGTCATGGTTCTCACCGTCGATTCCTCTTCCTCAATATAATTTGAGGGAAGATCATAGGCATTCATCTCCTGCAACATTCCCAAAAGAGACCATTGTGTTTCAAAACGCCGTGCATTGGATTTTATGAGTGCATTTTTTGTAAACTCCAGGTCTTCTGGAGAAATGCCTTCTTTATATTTTGAGATTTCATCCCTAAAAATCTGTACGGATTCACCGGTTGTGTTGGTCCTCACGCTGGAGGAGGCAGTAAATTTCCCCGGTATCTTCCCGCCGCTAAAACCGGTTCGGGCTCCGTAGGTATATCCTTTTTCCTCCCGCAGAATTAAATTCACATTCCCTGAAAACGACCCGCCCAATTTATAGTTCATCACTTGGGCTGGATAAAAATCCTTATCCGTTCGCGGCATAGCGATGTAGCCGATATTAATTACCGATTGTTTGGCATTGGGTATATCCACAAAGTACAAGGAGGCCTTGTCGCGGGTATTTACAGCGGGATAATCTGGAATGGCAACCTCCTTGGCCTCCCACTTTTCCTCTAAGGGCCTTAAATCTTTCAAAACAGAGTTTTTATCAATTTTCCCAACTATCTGAAACGCACTCACTGAAGGAGAGAAATTCTGATTGTAATAAGTTTTTAGATCGTCCATGGTAATGGCATTTACCGATTCCACGGTCCCTGAAGTTGGATAACTGAAAATGTGCTCTTCCCCATAAAGTATTCTGTTGTACACCCGGTTGGCCACGACATTCGGATTTGCATTGGACCGTTCTATGTCATTGACCGTCTTTGTTTTCAACCGTGCCAATTCCTCCTCATCCCAACGGGGCTCCAATAGTATTTCAGTAACCAAATCCATTGTCTTCTCCAAATTACGGGTCAAGGTGTTTCCACGCAGGATAATGGATTCATTAGTGGTGTACATATTGATGCTGGCACCCAGCATTTCAATTTCTTCCTCCAATTCTTCGGGGGTTCTATTTGCAGTACCTTCCATCAATATATCACTCATTAAATTGGCCACCCCGTTCTTGTTCTTATCGTCCAGCAAGTGCCCTCCTTCTATTACCAAACTAAAAGTAACTGTGGGAATTTCATCCTGCTGGATTCCAGAAACTTTCATCCCATTTTGAAGCGTTACCGTCCACATTTCGGGGATTTTCAATTCTGGTGCCTCTCCTAATTCAGGAGGAGTTGACCGATCGAAATTGGAGGGGGTTTTTACAATCTCGGTAGCCGCATCTTCCACTTCCACAAAAACGTTTTCCTCGATCACTTCCTCTACAACTTTTGCCTTTTTCGAATTTTCTGCAATCAATTCAAGTTGTCCCTTAGGGACGAAGCTGGTCATGACGTAGGGTTTATCCTTTATATATTGGTTGTAAACGCGCATCACATCCTCCTTAGAAACCTTTTTTATGTTTTCTATGTCCTGGGTTATAAATCCTGGATCTCCGGTAAATACATTATAGCTTGCCAATTGAAATGATTTGCTCAACACACTGCTGATACCGTTATAGAATTGAGTCTCTAAACCGGCCTTAACTCGCTCGATATCCCGATCGGATACACCTTCTTTTTCAAACAGAGCAAAAGCTTCATTGATACCTGCCTCAATGGCATCCAAGTCCACTCCGTTGTTTGCGGTAATAGAGATTTTAAATTCTCCGGCCAATTCCTTCGAACTGTTATAGGCTGTCGTTTTTGAGGTTAAATCCTTTTCCTTTACCAATACTTTGTATAACGGGGCCTTCTTTCCCTTTGATAGAATCTCCCCCAAAAAGCTCAATGCGTAGGCATCCTCGGTAAATTGTTGTAAGGTGGGCCAAACCATGGTAAGCTGGGGTGCAGTGGCAAAATTGTCCTCGTGGTACAATCTTTTGGTCTCCGAAAGCGTCACGGGTTGCGGTTTTAAGGGTTCCACCTCCTGGCGCCGCTTTATTTCACCAAAATATTTTTCGATCATTTCCTTGGCTTCGGTCCTATCAAAGTCCCCAGCCAAAACCAAGGTGGCATTGTTCGGACCGTAAAACCGGTCATAAAATTCCCTGACATCGTCTACGGTAGCGCTTTGCAAATCTTCCAATTCACCAATTACCTGCCAATTATAAGGATGACCTTCAGGATATAGATTTTTGTCGATCACATAACTGGTATGGCCGTATGGATTGTTGTCCACTCGCTGCCGCTTTTCGTTTTGGACCACCTCCTGTTGATTGTTAAAAGCCGATTCGGTTACGGTATTTATAAAATACCCCATACGGTCACTTTCAAGCCACATTACGGTTTCCATGGCATTTTTTGGAACCACTTCGTAATATACAGTTCCATCTTTCCAAGTCCCTCCATTCAGGGTTCCACCTGCATCCTGGATGATCTTGAAGAATTGATCCTGGGGTACGTTCTCCGATTCCTGAAAAAGCATGTGTTCAAACAAGTGCGCAAAACCGGTGCGGCCAGTACTCTCACGGTTGGAACCGACGCCATATTGAATGGCAAGCGAAACAATAGGATCGCTTTTATCCTGATGAAGAATCACCTGAAGCCCGTTATCGAGCTGGTATTTTTCAAAATCTATTGAAAATTTCGCATTGTCGCTTGAGATCTCGGCTTTTTCGTTTTTACATGAAAAGGTGATTAACGCAATGACACCCATGGCCAAAATTCTGGTTTTTAATGAAGTAATAAACATAATTGAAAGGTTGATTTAACAAAAGGTTTAAAGATACAAGAGCCTTAAAGCTTTCGTCTTAAAATTAAGTTAAATGAAGCTTTTTGAAATAGTAATGGATTCTCGATCAAAAAAGTTCGGAAATCGCTATGAATTTAAAAGGAATAATTATCCAAACCACCCGTCACGGTCAAGGCTGCGATACAATTTTTCTCCTTTGGTCGAAAAATCACTCAGCCGCCTTTTATCCAAACCAACCATCCCTATCCAGGCTTCGGTATTGAATAGCTTCGGAAATGTGATTCCCGGTAATATTTCCCGAAGCTTCCAGATCGGCAATGGTTCTGGCCACCTTTAATATTCTGTCATACGCTCTAGCCGAAAGGTTCAATCGTTCCATCGCGGTTTTTAAAAGCTGTAGGGAACCTTCATCCAGCTTGCAGAACTCTCGAATTTGCTTTACTCCCATTTGGGCGTTATAGTGAATGTTCTCAAATGGTGCAAACCGCTCCGCCTGTATCCCTCTGGCATCGGTAACTCGTTGCCGAATTACAATACTCGACTCGCCCCTGCGCTCTTCGCTCAACTTCTCAAACGGTACCGGTGTTACTTCTATATGGATATCGATCCTGTCCAACAACGGTCCTGAAATCTTGCTTAAATAGCGTTGCATTTCTGCTGGAGAGGACATTACCGGTGCGTCGGGATCGTTAAAATACCCACCTGGACTGGGGTTCATGCTTGCCACCAACATAAAGCTGGATGGATAGGTTACGGTAAACTTCGCTCTAGAAATGGTTACATCCCTATCTTCCAAAGGTTGCCGCATTACTTCCAAAACACCGCGTTTAAACTCGGGGAGTTCATCCAAAAACAAAACCCCATTATGTGCCAAGGATATTTCCCCCGGTTGTGGATATTGGCCCCCACCAACGAGGGCGACATCCGAAATTGTGTGGTGTGGGCTTCGAAAGGGTCGGGAAGTCATTACCCCGCCTTTTTCCATGGTGCGCCCTGCAACACTGTGGATTTTTGTGGTTTCCAAACTTTCCTGGAGCGTCATCGGTGGTAAAATACTCGGCAATCTCTTGGCAAGCATGGTTTTTCCAGAGCCTGGAGGCCCTATTAAAATAATGTTATGCCCGCCTGCAGCAGCTATTTCCATACAGCGTTTGATGGACTCTTGCCCTTTTACATCGGCAAAATCGTGTTCCGGATGCTCCAACTGCTCATAAAACTCAGCTTCAATATCCACTTGGGTCTTATTTAATGGGACATTGTCATTGAAGAAATCAATTACTTCACTGATATTTTTTATTCCATAAACTTCTATCCCTTCAACAATGGCAGCCTCCTTAGCGTTTTGTTCTGGCAAGATAAATCCCTTAAAACCTTCTTCTTTCGCCTTTAAGGCGATAGGAAGGGCTCCGCGGATAGGCTGGAGACTTCCGTCCAAGGATAATTCTCCCATAATAATGTATTCAGAAAGGGGATTGTTTTCTTCTATTTGTCCGGTAGAAACAAGTATTCCCATCGCCAAGGTAAGGTCATACGCAGATCCTTCCTTCCGAAGGTCGGCAGGCGACATATTCAAAATCAATTTTTTCCCCGGAATCTTATAGCCGTTGTTTTGCAGTGCAGCAGCGATCCGGTAATTGCTCTCTCGGATAGCGTTGTCTGGCAATCCCACCAGATGATATCCTATTCCTTTATCCACATTTACCTCAACGGCAATAGTCGTTGCCTCCACCCCAAAAACAGCACTTCCATAGACTTTTGTAAGCATAGAATGACATTTTAATTATAAAAGGGGAGATTGGAACAAGGAAGATAGTATTTTTTTACGCGCTTACCAAGTTCAAAAAAAATGAAGGCGAAATATTGGATTTTGGAATGGAATCTTACCAGAGTCTCTTCCTATTGAAATCAATTCAAAATTTTCTTTCTATAATAGGCTATCAATCCATCGATGGGACGTTGGATGACATTTCCAAGTTTAAGGTCGTGTTCCTTTATGCATTCAGCGATGACATCTTGGGAAAAATAAGCGATAGAGCCTATAAAATGAATGGGCATTTGATGTGCATTTTCAAAAGTGAGAATCCTACATTCAATAAAATTTGCTATCCCTTCCTTCAGGAGTTTATGGAAATATGGATTGGCTTTCTGATCAAAGATAAATTCTGCAAAAGAAGCCACATATGCATTGGGATTGGGCTTTTTATATAAATTCATTTTGATGGTATCGGCATCCAAATTGAATTTATTCTCAAACTTTGAAGCTATCTCAGATGGCATTCGTTTATAAAAATAATCGCGTATCAATCTCTTGCCAAAGTAATTGCCGCTGGCCTCGTCCATCACCATATATCCCAAAGACGGAATGGGAGCGATAATGTCTTTTCCATCAAAAAAGCAACTATTGCTTCCTGTGCCGAGGATACAGACAATACCAGGTTCGGTGGTTACGGAAAAAACTGCCGCCGCCAAATCTTCCGATACACTTACTTCGGCATTGGGGAATAACTTCTTCAACACCTCTTTCAAAATCGTTTTAGGAGTTGCTGTCCCACACCCTGCTCCATAAAAATCGACAATGTCTACTTCAGAAAAAACATTCCGCAGGGAGTCATTTTCGGCAATACGGGCATGCAGTTCCTCTCTTTGTATTACCGCAGGATTCAAGCCGAGCGTTGTGGTTTTAAACACTTCTCTCCCTGAGGCATCCAGTAAGACCCAGTCGCATTTTGTAGAGCCGCCGTCCGTGATTAACGTCATACCTTACAAGGTTGAGAAGTGGGCGGCCAGATCTACAAGTTTTGCCGAGTAGGCAAATTCATTGTCGTACCACGCCACTAACTTAAAGAAATTCTCGTTTAGCGCAATACCCGCGTTGGCATCAAAAATGCAAATATGCGGATCGGAAACAAAATCTTGCGACACCACATCATCCTCTGTGTAGCTTACAATTCCGCGGTATTCATTTTCTGAGGCCTTTTTAAAAGCGGTCTTTATTTCTTCGTAAGTAATCGATTTCTCGGTTCGCACGGTTAAATCAACTACCGACACGTTGGCTATAGGGACGCGAAAAGCCATGCCGGTCAATTTTCCCTTTAGCTCGGGAATGACTTTTGTTACGGCAACCGCCGCCCCGGTAGTAGTGGGAATAACATTGTTTATAGCACTTCTTCCCAAGCGGAAGTTTTTCCTCGAAGGTTGATCTACGGTGGTCTGCGAAGCGGTAACCGCATGTACTGTGGTCATCAGGGCCTCTACAATTCCAAACTCATCATTTATTATTTTGGCCATTGGCGCCAAGCAATTTGTAGTGCAGGAAGCTGCAGAGATAATGTTGTCTGTAGATTTAACATCCTTGTGGTTTACTCCCATAACAAACATGGGGACCGTTTTTGACGGAGCGGAAAGAACCACCTTTTTGGCTCCCGCTGCCAAATGGGCTGAAGCGGAATCCAAATCCTTGAAAACCCCACTGCAATCCAGTACCATGCTCACACCTACTTCGTCCCATTTTAGGTTTTGTGGATCCTTTTGTGAAGTAACTCTTATTTTTTTGCCGTCTACCAACAAAGCACCATTCTTTACTTCCACCTTCCCTTGAAACTTCCCGTGGACAGAATCGTATTTGAACAAATATGCAAGGTGATCTACGTCTATAAGGTCATTGACAGCCACCACTTCCATATCATTGCGTTGCAAGATAACCCGCAATGCCAATCTTCCTATTCTTCCAAAACCATTTATTCCTATTTTTATCATTTTTGTGTTGTTGTATTAATCATTATGTGTCATTTCGCTCTAAAGACTGGAAAGTCTTGTAGTTTGGTAGGTGAGTTTGTTTGATGTTATTTAAAATCCCTTTCCCATTTAGGAGTTGTGGGAAGGGCCAATGTGTGCCATTCCACCTAAATACCAAGCCCATGTTTACTCTGATCCAATTATATCGAAATTATATCGGCTACGCGAATTAATTCCATATCAATATCATTATTTCCTTTAATTGCTTCGGAAAAGGGAACCGAGATGATCTTGGTGTGCATAATTCCGATCATCACATTTGTTTCGCCGCGCAAAAGGGCATCAACAGCTCCCACTCCCATGCGACTGGCCAGTACACGATCATAACAACTGGGCGCCCCACCCCGCTGGATATGACCAAGAACCGTAACCCTCACTTCGTATTCTGTCAGATTACTTTGGATAAAGTCGGCAAGCTCAAGGATGTTTTTTCCTATTTGATCTCCTTCGGCAATTACAACAATGCTCGAGGTTTTTCCTGATTTCTTGCTGCGGTCCAAAGATTCCAATAAATGCTCTCGCCCTCTGTTTTGTTCGGGAATAAGTATTTCCTCGGCCCCTGCACCTATCCCTGCATTGAGGGCAATGTCACCGGCATCGCGCCCCATTACCTCCACCAAGAACAACCGGTTATGCGAATTGGCCGTATCGCGGATCTTGTCGATAGCCTGGACCACAGTATTAAGGGCAGTATCATAGCCAATGGTGAAATCGGTGCCGTTTATATCGTTATCGATGGTACTGGGAATACCAACCACGGGAAATCCAAATTCCCGAGAAAAAACATAAGCCCCCACAAAAGATCCGTCCCCGCCTATAACGACCAGGGCATCTATTTTTTCGTTCTGAAGATTGTCCATTGCCCGCTTACGGCCCTCCTCGGTTCTAAATTCCTTGCACCGGGCCGATTTCAGAAATGTGCCGCCTCGATTTACCAAGTTTTTTACCGAACGCGCATCGAGTTCTTTAAAATCGCCATCTATCAATCCTGCAAATCCGCGATAGATCCCCACACATTTTCTATTGTAATAAGCGCAGGAACGCACCACCGCCCTAATGGCAGCGTTCATCCCGGGCGAATCACCGCCACTGGTAAGTACTGCGATTTTTCTGATATTGTCCATATTTCAAAATTACTATAATTTCTACGTCGGTGAAATATTATTCGATCAATAAAAAAATGCTTTCCTTTCCACAAAATACGTGTATGTACGTATGGTGAAAAATAATTAACCGACCTATCTTTGAAACATAGAATTAGTGGATAAATGCACCGAAGATTGTTTTTTGTGGGGATAGAAAATATTCTTGGTGCACTTTAAAGTTTACTAAGTTAGGTTTGTTAAGGAATCCCGGTCACTGGCCGGGATTCTTGTTTTTACAAGATTTAGGTTCTATTCCATTACAGTAAATTCTATCGAGGAATTGCTGTAAACTCTGTGGGTTTGTTTCTTGAAATCTGTGGGTTTAGCCTTAAAAATATTAGGGACAAAGGTTTGGGGATTCAAATCAATCAGGGGAAACCAAGTGCTTTGGACCTGTATCTGGATTTTATGCCCCTTTTTAAACGTGTGGTTAATATCCTGAAGCTTAATATTTATCTCTGTCCTTTCATCGGCAACCATAGGTTCCGGCTTTGAAAAACCATTCCGAAATCTCGCAGGCATTACCTCGCTGCGTACCATCATAAAATAATTCCCCATTTTCAGATAGCTCTGCGTCTCGGGATAATCCTCAGCCTCAGGAGGAAATACGTCTATCACCTTTACCACCCAATCGGCATCAGTTCCGGTGGTAGAAACAACTAAATGGGCCAAAACGGGTCCCGCCACGGTAATATCTTTTGTCAACACAGGAGTTTCAAAAACCAGCACATCTGGCCTGCGCGCGGCAAATCGTTGATCGTCCGTCATATACTTTCTCGGAGTAAAAACCATTTTTATATCTTCGGAATAGGGCACCGGCTTTTTGGGATCGCTGATAAACTCCTCAAACGTAATTTCCTTCTCCACTTTCTCGTTCAGCTTTCCGTCACCTTGCAGAAAATAGGCCTTCTTTGCCGATTTCATTGGGGGCCATTGAGCGAAGGACTTCCACTCCTTTGTACCGGTATCAAACATATATGCCTCGGGCAAGTCAATTCCATCCGAGGGGTCTCCCTTCAAGAAGTGGTTGAAAAATTTGGTCTCAATATTCTTTTGGTAATTATGGGAAATGCTGTCTCCAAAATAAATGTTGCCAATCGACTGCCTCACCTCATTCCGCGACCAATCTCCATGGCTCCATGGGCCAAACACCACCGTATTGTAATTTTTGCTCGTTTTTTCTATTGTTTTATAGGTTTCAAAAGGGCCGTACAGATCTTCGGCATCAAATAGGCCTCCTACCACCATTACCGCTGGCTTTATATCCTTTAGATGCTGAATGATTCCACGAGATCTCCAAAATTCATCGTAGTTTGGGTGGTCTTTCAGTTGTTGCCAAAAAATATTGTCCTTTTTATAGTACGCGTCCAATTTGGAAAGCGGTTCGTGGTCTAAGTAAAACTGGTATTGGTCCTTTGATTTTATCTCCGGGAATTTATACCAAGGCTCCGTCGTAGGACCAGCCTTGTCGTATCCAAACAATGCAGTGGCTATCCAGTAACTGAGCATATAGGCACCGTTGTGATGGAAATCATCAAAAAAGAAGTCCCCGATACAAGCTTGGGGCGAGGATGCCTTTAGGGCGGGGTGGGCATCCAAGAGGGAATAGGTAGCATAGAATCCGGGGTAACTTATGCCCCAAGTGCCCACTCTTCCATTGTTGTTTGGAATGTTTTTAACCATCCAGTCTATGCTGTCGTAGGTATCACTCGCTTCATCTGTTTGCCCCCCTTTTTTATTGGGGATATAGGCACGCATATTATCATACCTTCCCTCACTCATCCATCTGCCCCGCACATCCTGATATACAATGATGTTTCCTTGTTCCATCAAAAATTTATTGGGGCCAATCTTGGAGCGAAATTGATCCGCTCCATAGGGTTGGCAACTGTAAGGAGTGCGTTGAAAGAGGATAGGATAGTTTTTTGAAGTATCCTTCGGGGAATATATCACTGTATAAAGCTTGATACCATCACGCATTGTAATCGCGGTCTCCGTTTTATTGTAATTCTCCCTTACGTAATTTTCATCCTGGGCAAATGAAAAATAACCCACAAACAATACAACCAGAACTATCCTTAATCTTCGCATAATTTCTATCCTTTTTTCTCTATTCTCAATATTTTTTCTGCATCCTCATCTACCTTAAAACGGTCGTCCATCCGGTAGCCGATTACCCAAACGATTTTTTCTCCACTGGTCAATAACCATATTTTGTCCTTTTCACTGAGTGGGATTTTTTCATCCTTAAAAAACTTACTCAACTTCTTTTTCCCGATCATTCCGTAGGGATAAAAAACATCCCCATCTCTCCACTTTCTTATCTTTAGTGGAAATTCCAATTTCTGGGAAGGCACATAAATAAAATCATCTCCGGTATTTCCAACAGATTCCGTTTCTTCAATTTTCAAATTGATTGGAAAATCGATTCCCTTTTCTGAAACGGTGAATTCCATATCCGTTTTTTCATCTGCAATTTCCGTCAATATTAATTCCCCCCTATTTTTTAACAACCGATGCGTTTTTGAAAACACTTGTTTTCCCGTTTGTGCCTCCAGTAGATGAAAGACATCACTCCACTCATTAAATCCAAAACCATTCAAAAGCTCATACAACAATGCCTCGGTATGGGGAAGTTCCTTTAGCTTTTTAATATCGATCTTATATGAGTCCGGAGCTTCAAGTAGTACGAGATTGTGGACAAGAACCATGTAATCTTGGACCAATTCACTGGAAGATCGGAGATGCTCCTGGGTTTTCTTAAAATTTTTCAACAGGGAGGGGTTCGCCTCCTTAAACGGAGGAATTACTTCCAATCGAAGTTTATTCCGAAGATAATCCCTGTGTTTGTTACTGCTGTCCTCTCTCCATTTTAAATTGTGCTTTTGGGCGTAAGCAAAAATTTCATCTCTGGAAAACGGCAGCAGGGGCCTTACTATTCTTTCATTTTGTTGTGGGATCCCCGTAAGACCCTTTATACCGCTTCCCCGGGAAAGGTTTATTAAAAATGTCTCCATATCGTCATCCAGATGGTGGGCGGTCAATAAAAAATCATAATTAAAATTCCTCAAAATTTCGGCAAACCATTGATAACGTAAAGTCCGGGCGGCCATTTGTGTGGAGACACCGGTGTCCGTGGCAAAGGTTTTGGTATCAAAGGTTTCAGCAAAAACAGGAACCTCCATTGTTTTGGCCATTCCCACTACAAACATTTCATCCCCGTCGCTCTCCTTTCCGCGGAGCGAAAAATTGCAGTGCGCCAAAGCCATTTCAAAATGAAGGGTGTTTATCAAGTTTGCCAATACCACACTATCCAAACCTCCACTGCAGGCTATCAGGAGCTTTTTGTTCCGTAAGAAAGGAAATTGTAAATGGATATGATTTTTAAAGGATGATATCAAATTGAATATTTTAATAGATATATAAATTTATGACAATTCCAGCGATTACTGCAATTCCAAAGCTCAACATGGTTCCTATGAGCACGTACTCCGTTTTTAGGGTCTCGTCGTTCCGATAGCGAAGAATGGATTTGGCAGCAATGAGAAACCCCACTGCCGAATATTGTGAAACGATAATAAACGTGAGGGTTAATATTCGCTCCAGCACTCCTATGACTTTGCCGGCGTTGGGCATTTCGTTATCACTGGACACTTGAATCTCGGTGGATCGAAACACCTCCTTTACAAAAATATTGGCAGGTTTTAAACATACCAGATATCCCGTTATTATCAATAAATATTTAAAATTGATCGAGAGGTTGACAGAAGGAGCAAGGCCTATCTGCTTGTCAAAGATCATTACCACGATGGCCAATATCACAAGATGGGTGGCTTGGTCAATAAAATAGGCATATCGCCATACATAGGCACTCTTGTTTAAAAGGGGTTTAAATCCATCCAGGAGAAAATGGGTGACCGCAATTATGAGTGCGCCAATCACAAAGTTAAACTGCAGGGAAAACAACCACGACAAGAGAAAACACACCAGGGCATGCCAGTAGAGAAAAGGGCTCCTAAAACCCATCGTGTTTTTTTGTCTGGCCAGTTTATCCGTCTGAAAAAAATAATCCAAACACAGATGGGCAATAAACTGAAGCAAAAAAAAATCTTTAATTCCCATAGGATTTAGTTGAAATTACCAGTTTAAAATAATCTACGGCTTCTTCAATCGCATTCCACCCCACACTTGTTGAATGCTGGTTTACCCCCGATTGCCCGATGCCGAGTTTACGTGCAATTTCTTCTTCTTGTTTTCCCATTAACTTCAAATACAACACTTCGCACTGCCGGGAAGTGGCTTTTGCAAACAAAACATCGAGAAGTGCCAACAATGGCTTAAAATTTCTATTGATGACTTCGTTTTTGGAGGCGAAAAACAAGGTATTCTTTATTACTATACGTTCTTTATTATAGGTGGTTTCCCCACTTATCTCCCGACCGGACAGATAGATGGCCTCTCCATCTATCACACCTTCCTCCGGCTGGTAGCGGGCCAATTCGCCATACCCAATGGCCAACCGTATTCCGTGCACTTTAAACTGTTTTATCCTATTTGAATCGCGCTGTGACGTGATTTCAACAGGGATTGTCTTTACAAAACTCTTGATCGCGAGCGCTACCCGTAATCCCTCCTCGGCCTTTGGCACGACACACTCTAAGTAGTCCCCTTTAATAAATCGGCCATATACATTAAATTTATCCTTCAATTGTGCCAACAAGGCCTTTAAGTGTTCCTCTATCCGTTCACGGTCCACGCTGTGCAAACTTGTGGAAGAAACAATATCACCGGATATAACAGAGTATTTCATAGATAAATTTTATTCAAATGTAGCAATCTATAAGTGAATAAACTAATAATAACCACATATTAGCTTATCAACTAATAAAAAGGTCTTATAAGTTAATTTACTGATGTCTTCCTACTTTTATTTGTCAGCGTGGCCCACATGGCTTGGGCTTTTAAAAGGCATTCCTCATATTCCATCTCAGGATCGGAATCTATGGTAATCGCACCCCCAACAGAGAAGCTCACGTATTTTTTATAGGAATTAAATAGAATGCTGCGGATAACCACGTTGAAGTCAAAATCTCCCTGCGGAGAAAAATACCCGATAGAGCCGCTGTACAAACCTCGTTTGGCATCCTCGATTTCATCAATAACCTTCATGGCAGCGAGCTTGGGAGTTCCCGTCATGCTCCCCATGGGAAATGTATTTCTCAGAACTTCCACCCCTGAAATATCATGGGGAACCTCGCAGGTAATTGTTGAAATCAATTGATGTACTTGTTCAAAAGAATAAACTTGGCAAAGTTCTTCTATTAAAACGCTTCCCTTTTCGGCCATCTTAGAAAGTTCATCGCGGACCAAATCCACAACCATAATATTCTCAGTGCGTTCTTTGGGATTATTGACCAACCGATCTGCGATTGCCAAATCCTCAATCCTGTTTTTCGAGCGTCTGGCCGTGCCTTTGATCGGCTGGGAAACAACCGTCTTTCCCAATCGTTTGATGTATCGCTCAGGGGAGGCAGAAAGTGCGAAAAATTCATCCAATTTTAAGAATGCCGCAAAAGGGGGTTTCGAAATACCGTTGAGATATTGAAAAGTTTCAAAAGGCTCAATCACAGAATTTTCCGAGTAAAATTCTTGACACAGATTTACCTCATAAATATCATCCCGGTGAATATGTTCAAGCACTTTCTCTACCTTCTTTATATAATCTTCCTTTGAAGTGCGGCACTGCACAGGGATCCCAGTTTGCATTTTTCGCGCGTGCTCTATGGGCATTTGCAAAATTGAATTCCAATCCTTATCCATTTCATCCGCCACCATATTTAAATATTGGGCCTCTATCCGATCATCATAAAAAAGGAAAACTTTTTTGGGCTGAAAAAAATACAGATCGGGAAATTCCAGCCCGTCATAATTATGGGATTGCAGAGGCCCGCCCTCATTTTTTAAATCGTAAGATAGGTACCCAAACAACCAGTCCTCTGCAATGGTTTGGTATTCGTCTAATTTATCAAATCCCACATGGGCATCAGTCTTTAGGGCTGTAAAGGCATCCACTGCAAGCACGGCACGATAAGCAGAGTGCTTTAGGGGATAATCATTTCCATCCAACCATATCACTTCATTAAATTGCTGCGCCCACAACAAAATTTGATGTTTCAAATTTTCACGATGGGACAGGGAATATCTTTTTGTCGAGCGCATATAGACTACTGCTATCTTATATTGAGAGATTAAAGGGTCAAATTTATCAAAATACGAGTTAAAAAAACCCGCGAAAACATAATTTGTCGCGGGTTTTTTTGATTAAACAGTCTCCCTTATTGCTTGACGATCCGCTTTACAATACTTGTGTTTTCCGAATTTATCTTAATAAAATACATCCCGGATGCCATACGCTCCAATGAGATATTGGTTTCCATTCCGGCGTTGGCAAGATCTATTACTTTTATAATTCTTCCCTTCACATCGGTAATCACCGCATTCTCCAACTTCTGTGAAGTATGGTTGCTAAGAACCACAATGCCAGTAGTTGGGTTGGGATGCAAAAGGATATTGTTATAAAACTCATTTTCATCAATTCCAATCAAGAGGTCTACCGTAACGATAAAAGTACAGCTAACCGAATTATTGGCTGCATCGGTGGCCGTCATCGTGATGGTGGTATCGCCCATTCCTACTTCAGTTCCTGGAGCAGGAGACTGTGTTATCACTGGTGCAGGATTACAATTGTCTGTTGCGGTGGTCTCCCCGGTAAAATCAGGAATAATATAGCGATTTCCCAACCTTACAGACACTATTTTATCTTCTGGGCAAGTAATCACTGGTGGTATGCTATCAGCCATTACCTCTGTTTCCGTACGATCGCTTAAGCACCCCGAAGCACCAATTTCAATATCGGAATTTGGAATTCCAAAATCTGCTGGTTCGCAGATTCCAGGCCAGTCTGCGGCCGTATCCGTATCACCGTGTCTCCTATAGGAATTATTTCCGCAATTAGCAGAAAAGGATGCTCCCGCGCCAATCCAGTCCAAATCGGCTGCAGTAATGTTAAAACCACCTATGGTAACATTAAACCCTGCTATATCGTTTGCCGTAAAATTCCAAAAAACCGAATCCACCACATTTCCTGCAGGGTCAATTATTACTATCCAGCCAGTTCCATCACGGCCCCACCAAATATTATTGCCCCAATATCCTGCGCCCCCGTCGTCATTATAATCCACCACGGAATCAGCCTCCATATACCCGAGTGTCTTGACAATGGGATTCATGGTATTGATATTGGAATAGGGTTGTTCACTTATGGCTACCCTATATCCGCTATAGTCAGCCGCTTCCCCGACATTTTGAATTTCAAATCGATCGGGGGTTTCTACACTTATTTCAGAAATCACCAATTTTGAAATGGGCCCCGGAGCACTTTCCTGAGCATATACTGTGGTGGTTTCTGTAGGGGTAAATGTATAGGAGGTACCTTGAAACAAGAAATTTCCTCCCGTCGCCGCATCATACCAGCGAATCACGTTAGAAGGATCATTTGGGGTAGCCGTCACTGTTACGGGATCACCCACACAAAAATCAGTTACCCCAACAGTACTTGGTCCGTCAGGAACAGCCAAAACCTCAATGGTGTCTGTGGCACTGGACGCGACAGCACAAGGTCCTGCGGGAACATCATAGGTAACGGTATGCACTCCAACTCCGGCCGCCGCGGGATCAAAAGAAAAAGTGGAGCCATTTCCATCGTCGGTAACCCCTGGCCCACTATATACACCGCCAGAAGGGGAGCCTCCACTCAAGCCAATAAGAACATCTGACGAAGCACAAACCTCATCGAGAATAGACAATGAAGCCAACTGGGAAGGTGTGTCGAACGCTTGGGTACCATCACTCCTACTGTTGGAAGATCCCTGATCGGCACTATATCCCAGTCCACGTTTCGCAAATGCATTCCAAAGGAGACATTCATTGGCCCCTCCATAAATGGCTTGGTCTGCCGCAAATATGGCATCCCGACCATCCACAAACCCAGGGCTACAGGGCTGGAGCTTCAAGCCCTCAATAACAATTGCCAAGGCTTGGGTATTCCCTTTGTCCACGGTAACATCGCCCGTAAAATTATATGGATTGGGGTCAAAGCCGTGTTCATCGATCAACGCCCAGGCAACTTCCCATAGCATTTCCGCCCATACAGAGCCTACTCCGTGAGGAACAGCTGCCGTTTTAATAAAATCATACGTCTGTGGATTGACAGACATATCTGTGCTATATGGATAATCGCGAATTCCGTATCCTCCCTGTCCCTGACCAAACAAATAGGTTCCTACACCACGCGGATCTTCCCCTGTGTCGCCGGGAGCAATGGTAAGAAGAGCTCCAAAAAAGTCACTCCATCCCTCGCCCATTTGTTCCCAATTCTGTAAACAACTCGTGTTGCTTGGTCCGCCGGTAAGCCTATTGGAAACTCCATGGCCATATTCGTGGATAATAACCAGGGTATCAAAGTCGCCATCCTTATCATTGCAAATATACATTTGCATTCTAGGTTTCTGTCCGTCGGGCGGGGTAGCGAAATTGGCATTACACGTTCCAGATCCATCCTGTGCCTCAGCGCGTACCGAGTCATTTCCAAGGCCGCCTCTCCCGTAGTTATTCTCTTGAAAATTTCCACTTACCTCATCAAATCCGTAATGGTACAGCACATCGTGAAAAATATTATTGATATAAAACAAGTTGGTAATCGCTGCATCTTCATACTGATTGGCGTAGGTATAAGTCTGACTAAAGGGAAAACCGGTAAAGTCCAGATTTGCGCCTCCATCGGGCTGATAGCCCGCATTATCCCCATCTTCGTATGCATTTGCATTATTCCCTCTGGTAACCGTGTACTCCGCTCCCGGACTGCCGTTAGTGTCATGCCAGCCGTAAGGCGAAGCAAGAGGGTCGGCCGGCTCCACCTCTATGGTTCGGTTTCCATAGTAAGGGCTTTCCAGTGGGAGGGCAAAAACTTCATAACACTCATTACAGTTTGCCATCTCAGCGTTTTGTTTTGCCTGGTAATTAGGAATATCATATAAGTTGGCGTTATAATCCAATTTCCCATCATCGCTGTGATCGTGCTCCAGATTGCAACTGACCACCCAATTGGCCCTATTCACTATTTCCCCAGTAATAGCGTCTACCCGCAAACTCCACCAATCTGTATCTGCGGTACTTTCAATAGACAGATCCCACGCAAGCACCAATCTTCCATCCTCGGTCAAGGTGTACATCAACTCTGCAGGGATGGCGCCACGGGAAATCCCTCCATCACTGAGAAGAGTTTTCTTTGCCGCCCCACGGGCTTGGGTTAAAACTTCCAAAGGTTTTGAAATAGAATAATGCAATTGAAGCGCCGCTGCCTGTACAGCCTGGACTGCAGACAACCCAGGCTCGGTGGAGCCAAATAACTTTTCAGCTGTATTCCTAATAAACTTGTTATCCTGCGAAATAATCTTTCCGTTGGGAAGTAAATGGATTCCTGATTCAGTGCCATATATCTCAATGTCATTGAAAGTCTGCCTAAAATAAATATGGTGAACACCACTTGTCCTACTTATGTGCTCACTGTTTATTTGCCAGTTTATATCCTCTGGCATCAAATCATTTTGTTCAACCAACTGATTTAATTGTCGGGTAATCTCATCAGAGAAATCTTGGGCGTCCACAGGGCCTGTAAACACAAACGTCAAAAGTACGATTAGGCGCAATGTATTTTTTTTCATTTTAGCGTATGTTAAATCTTTATTTGAACTTTTATCAATAATTCGATAAAGCTATTAAAAAATAGTTAAATGACAATTTTTTCTTAAACCACTTTATAAAATTAACACTCCCTTGGAGGTTAGCTCTTCTAAAGTGTTTTTGGCTTCCTTTACAAGTTTTGCAAAAATTTTAGCTACTTTTAAATCCTTAGCTTCTTATCCATTACAATGAAAAAAAAACAATCGTCCGGGACAAGCGCAATAAACCGGACTGCCCTAATGGGATGGATTGCCGCTGCCCTTTTTATGGGAGGAATTATATGGTTGCTGAAACAAAACAGCGACTCGAACAAAACCGTTCAAGACTTGACCCTTCAAAACAGCATTCTTAAAAGTAAAATGAGCGAAGGGGAAAACCAGCTTGTGGAAAACACAGAAATTCTCAACATCGTACGATCAAAGGATTTCAATGCCTACACACTTCCGGGAAATCAAGCGGTAGCACCTCAAGCATTTGCAAAGGTTTATTTGAACAAAAAAGAAAAAGTAACCTACGTTGACGCAAAAGGTCTTCCACCCCTCCCACAAGGAAAAACTTATCAGGTTTGGTCATTGACAATGGAACCCTTCGTCCCTGTCAGTTTGGGATTGATGGAAAGGAAAGGCACTGACAGGACAGAAATCTTTAAGTTTGCCAACACTCCACAATCTGAGGCAGTGGGCATAACCTTGGAACCAGATGGTGGAAGCGAAACACCAACGCTTTCACAACTGTATGTATTGGGAATGATTCCCACTAATTGATCGCTACTTTTTTGGCAATTTGATGTTTTTCAATAAAAAAGCGTCCACCCACAAGCAGACGCTTCTTTTCGTTAAAAATCCATAGACCTACCGTTTCAATGAAAGGACAAACACCTTCCTCCTATATGTAAAAAGGACTTGAAGGTTTTTAATCCTGTTCAAAAGGCGGCGCCAAATAAGGGAAGTCATTCAAAAAGGTGGCATCATTGGCCGGAACACCATCCCGGATCAGTAAGGGCTCATCATTGTTTTTTGTTCCATCAGGGCCGCCAAAAATCCACAACAACATATTGTCCATCACGTCTTCTCCCAGGGGACGGCCGGTGAGAATCTCTGAACCGTTATAATAGGTGGTAGGCCCGTTCTCTGCCACCCATAAAACATCTGTAGAGAAAAGTGCCGCCATGGCCTCAGCATCCAATCCTAAGACATTGGTAGTGTATGTAGAGTCCAACATCATAATTTTATCGTGGAACACTTGTTCAAATTTGGCTCTCATCCCATAAGGAACAGTAACATTCAAGCTGTCTTGGAGTCCTTCCTTGTTAAAGAAAAGATTTACACCGGGCCTTCCCATTTGATCCACCTGTCTATATGTTCCCGCAAATTGCGATTCCACATCACAGGGTTCACAGAGGCTGCCCCCGCAGTCAATTCCGGTTTCATCTCCGTTCTGTACGCCGTCGTTGCACATATCTTGGATTATTGCATTGCCCAGATCGTCATCGTCTTGACATTGTACAAATATCAGGCTTACAAGGACGATTGAAATAGTGCCAAAAATTTTTATGTTTCTCATAATCTAAGCGAATCTATTATTGTGTTTTTCTTTTGGTTTCTACCCACATATTATAGGTGGGAACCGCAGGTGCAAATGGATTGACATTGGAAACGGCACTGCCCAACATGGCTTTGGGCAACTCTATCACCACAGCAAGCACATTGGTGCCGGCGTAGGTATCGGTTCCAGGATCATTAAATCCAGAAGATGCGTTTCCCGCCAAGTAGGTTTCATATTGAGTTCTGTCAAAGAAAAAAGGGTCCTCCCGTGGACCGGCAAAAAACTTCATGCCATCTTCTTCGGCAACATGGACGTCCTCTATAGTGGAGATTTTTACCTTGTGCATAACTGCAGTATTGATGGAGCTTTCCAAACCCGTTTCAGAAGTAGCAAAAGGCCCAAAAAAGTACATGCTGTCCCCTCGTTTAATAACCTGAATGAGCAAATCTTCTTTTAAATCATTATTTTTATCAATATTGAATTCCATTAAAATATCCTCGTCAAATTCGGCTTGCTCCGTTGGGGCCCCAGCAGGAATCAATCCTTGCAATGTCATAGCGAGTACCATCTTATCCGAATCAGGGGCTTCAAAAGCATAAAAGTCGGCAATATCGCCAGAGGTTCCCCGTATTGACGGGGCATCGTTATGGTCTCCGCTCATTAATCCCACAGCCAAAATAAGAAGCCCGCAGGCGCTCGCGGCGGCAAAAATCTTAGATTTAATCATTGTTATTTTATAATTAGTTAATTTTACTGAAAATTGTATTCGCGTCTAAAAGTACGGATATCGTTTAGAATGAATCGTATCTATCCGAAAACTTAGCTTCATAACGGTAAAAATAATCATTCTGTAATATATGAACCCCTCCGCCCCAGATTGGATTTTAAAATTTTTAAATCTTTTTGAAAGAAAAGAGCTTCTGGGGAAGTATGAAGACGAGTTAAAATTTTATAAAGTCTTAAAATCATCGGGATTTATCTATGGCATCTCTTTGTCGATGCTGTCTAATAGGTCTATGTCCAGCTTGAAATTAACTAGGGAGGAACTTACAAAGGTCAACCTGTTCCACTCTTTAATCTTCCAATTTTTTAAGGAGAATAAAAATGCTGCCGATCACCAGGCTATTGAAAGCATCCTGGACTTCTATAGACAACTGGAAAAGGGAAAAACCGGTTTTTTCCAAAAATTCTCTCTCACCCATAATGCAACCCATAGCCTGGAAAACATTCTATCTGCGAGACTGCAAGAAGCAAATTCCCTGTTAAAAAAGAACACCCTTTCCCTCTTGACCTATGCCTTATTGTTCTTGGATGTCCTGGCCTACAGACACTGGCTTCGGGAGCCAAACACCGTAAAGGAAGTCTACAGCCAATTGGAACAGACCGTATTGAATTATTGCTTTTTCACATTGAAGTCCAAACAAAAGAAATCGAAATATGACAAACTTTTAATCGAACTGTTCGAAACCTCAAGTGAATATGTAATAAGTCAACCCGTGGATGGAAGCATCAACTTTTTACAGGGGCTGAAGTATGTAAAGAATGCAGATCCCTTGGAAAAAAAATACATCCTCGACATGTGTTGTCTAACCATATGGGAAGATTTTCGGATGGATGAAACCGAATTCGAATATCTAAATCAAATCCTACAAATTTTACAATTGCCCGCTACGGAACTCGACGAAAGCCTCCTGGACTTAGAATCCTTTTCCGGGCGTTATACAGAAAAAATTGTATTATTTGAATATTCCAATCCTGTAAAACATTTTTATAAGCAATCGTCTTCCACGGTAAAGTTGCTGATCATGAGGAATAAAAATCGCTTGGTCCAGGAACTGGAGGAAAGTGGAGAGTTGGTCATGTTATTGGGACAATCTACGCTAAGGGACCTTTCCCCACAGGAAAAGAGAAAAGTGAAAGAACAGCTTCTGGACATTTGCAAAACCATTCCCAGTCTTACTGTCTTTCTTCTACCAGGAGGGAGTGTATTAATGCCGCTACTGGTTAAATTTATACCAAAACTTTTGCCGTCGGCTTTTCAGGACAACAGAATAAACCCCAAAAGGGATTATGACGAGCTATGAGCACAATGATTCTTTCCGTGTTGGGAAGACCTAAACCCTCTTATTCCAACCAGAGCTTGAAATCCTTAACGCGTTCGCGGGCAACTATCACCTGCTGTTCCTTATAACTGTCCAGCTTGATTTGAAGACGGGAGTTGGTGTAGGATATAATATCCTTTATCGCGTTTATATTGACAAAGAATTTTCTGCTTATCCGGAAAAAAGTCTCGGGCGAAAGTTCTTCCTCCAATTGTTCCAAGGTGGTTTCCAAAAGAAAATCCCGTCCGTCCACCGTGTGGGCATATGTGCCCTTGTTCTCGGAATAAAAACATTCGATCTCATCCACGGCAATCATTTTAATGTGTTGCCCAATTTTCGTGGTAAACCGTTTCTTATAGCCATGATCCAACGGATTGGTCAACAATTTCTTGATATCCTCAAAATCAAATTGAACATTTCCGGGTCTGGGTTGAAAACTCTGATATTTTTTTACCGCCGTTTGCAGCTCTTCCTCCGCAATAGGTTTGAGCAAGTAATCAATGCTGTTCAGTTTAAATGCCTGAAGCGCATATTCGTCAAAAGCCGTCGTAAAAATAATGGCGCTCTTAATCTCCACCTCATCAAAGATTTCAAAGGAAAGCCCGTCGCTGAGCTGAATATCCAAAAAAATCAAATCGGGATGTGGATTATTTTGAAACCACGCTACTGCCTCTTCTACGCTACATAGCATATGGCTTACCTTTACACCTTGTTTTTCCAGCATCCGCTTTAGATACCGAGCAGACGGTTTTTCATCTTCAATGATTAGTGCGTTCATAGTTGGATTTATCTTTTGGGTCCGGATGGTAGCGTGCAGGTTTCAAGTTTAGCGATTAACTTTCCAACTTTCCACTCGCTATTTATCCCCTTCGCAATTCGCGGATCCCATTTCTAAAACTTGTCTTCCTCCAAAAACTGTTTTATTTTTCTTTCTTCCCAGCGTCTTAAAACATTATTCTTGAAATAGAGAGTAAGAAACACATACACACCGTGAAAAAGCAACCCAATACCCCAAAAAAATGCAGGAACATAACTCCCCCAATGGGAAAAATCTGTTTTCCCCCGACCGATAATATTTGATGAAACAAGAATGATAGCTATATTCACGAGGATGTAAACCGTCAAGTGTCCATAGAAACCCTTGAGCAGTTCCACCTTCCTTCTCGCCTTTAGATAGGCTGAATTTTGTTTGATTTCCATGTTGAAATTGTAAAGTATTCCTTTGTAATTTGTCTTTCTTAATTCACTTGCCCAACCAAAATAAATAGTGGATATAAAAATTTCTTCATCTCCCTTTTAACGTATAGATGCTGAATGGTTTTAATAAAATTATTCCTTCCATTCCTTTTTCTTTTGCTTTTCCTCCTCTTCCATAAATTTCTTCAGCTTGCGCTCTTCCCACTCTTTTCCGAGGAAGTGGGGCCACCCGAACACTTTCGCCGCATGAAATAGAAGGCCGATGCCCCATCCAACAGCAGCCCATAAAAACCACGGATATCGCCATTGATCTGTGTAGTAGTTTAAACCTGCCAATCCAAGGATAAAAATGACGTAAAACATCAAATTACTATAAAAACTTTTCAGCTCAGTAACTCGCTGTTTTGCTTTTAGATATTTATTGTCTTTGTTCTCAGAGTCCATTATAACGATTTTTATTTATAACATAAAATTAGCGATTGGACAACACATTGGAAAACCTAACCTTCCGAACTGTCGCTTTTATTGGATGAAATGTCTAATGCTCCTTGTCCATCAATTCCCGAATTTTGCGTTCTTCCCATTTTTTGCCAAAGAAAGGGTTATAATTGAAAGCTTCCGAGGCGTGACTCACAACACCTATCCCCCACCCAGCGATTGGAAAAATCGCCCACGGAAATCCTGCCTTGGAAAGGTAATTGAGATAGATAAAAATAGGAACACATATTAGGTAAATACCGAAATGAAGATAAAATATCTTTATTTCCTCCACTCGTTTCTTTGCCAATTTGTATCGCTTTTCAGAGATATATGTTTCGGAAGTGTTCACAATTTTAAAATTTTCATCCAAAATGGGAATGGCTACACTAAATTTCTTTCGGTTTTCGTTGATCAAGATTGGTCGCTGGGTCAAAAGCGCATAGCGGTCGCGAATATTTCGAAGCCCAACACCGGTACTTTCCTTCATGCTCTGCTTTGGCTGTACATTATTGGCTACTACCAAATTTCCATTTTCCTCGTAAATGGATATGTAAAGTTTTTTGGAAGGAGTTACCCGGTTGTGTTTAACTGCATTTTCCAGCAATAGCTGAAGGGAAAGGGGAACAACTTTGGCCTGTGGATTACTTACACGATTTGGCGAAGAGAACACAATACTGTCCTCAAACCGCACTGTTAGGAGGGACATGTAAAGCACGGCAAATTTCAGCTCCTCTTCCAGAGTGACCAGCTCTTTGCTTTTTTGTTCCAGGACATAGCGATATACTTTGGAAAGCGACGTAGTAAAACGAGTTGCTGCCTCAGGATTTTCCTCGATCAACCCGGTAAGTACATTTAAACTATTAAAGAGAAAATGGGGATCCAGTTGATTTTTGAGCGCATCAAATTTCGCAGCGGTCGTACCTGCGATAATTTTCTGCTCGGTTACCTTGCTCTCCTGTTTGTTGCGATAATAATATACCGTGTAGAAAATAGCAGTGACAACAACAGAGATGAGAAAAGAAACGTAATAATAGTCTATCTGCCCGGTCGCAAAAAAATCTGTAAGACTTTTATTCCCCATCAGGGTTTCGGTTAAAACCCGGATCAAAAACAAGGTAACAACAGTAAGAAAGATCCCACCAAAGGCCCCCTTTAAAAGGTTTTTTAACCTAAAAACCTCATTTGGAAACCATTTTAGCAAAAACCTGAAATAATAGGCGTTAACCATATAGAGAATAACCGCGTATAACTGATTATACGCAAACCCTATAAGCAATTGACCTGCGGTAGAAAACCAATAGCCATTGACATATTGAATCAGGGCTATAACTATAAAGACGGCAATCCCGACAAAAAATGCTCTTATAAAATGTTTTAAAACCTGCATTGATATTTAATTATGGGTATTGGACCCCACTTTTTTCTTTGGAAGAAAGAAACATCGTTTACAAAGATAAAAGGAAGATCGCAACCAGAATTTTATTCAGTACTACAAGATCTTCCTCCTATAGTGAACAGGTGAAGCCCTAACAAGGAATAAAAAACACGATACATTGGTAAATTAGCACCTACTCATTTTTTATTCACAATTCTCAGCCAACACCTGTTTTGCTCGATCCTCGCTAAAGCTGGGATAGAACTTTCCAGCGGGTTTATAGGTAGCGGCCATGTCTATAGCGCGTTGAATATCCTTGCAATACGACTCTATGGATTCACCGAAATATTTTGCACCGCCGATATTCCATTGGGCATTTGCCAATATCATCCTCGGATTATTCGGCTCCATGGCCAATGCTTTTTTGTACAGTTCTGTTGCTTTGGGGGAATATATCATTCCGTATTGCCGTCCGTCAAAAACAATCCACGCGGTGTACAATTGTGCCTGAAGCACCATAATATCCGGGTTGTCCTTTGAAATCGCCATGGCATCGTTGATAAAATCCTGGGCGGTCTTTAACTGGGCGGTGAGCTTATCCTTGTCCTTTTCTGTAAAACTGTTCACCACATTAATCTGTGCCACATAATAAGGCGGCAACCAATTGTCAGGCTCGGCCTTGGCGATCCGTTCAAACATATTGGCTGCCTCCCAAGGATGGTCATGTTGCCAAAGCTGAAATGCTTTCTCCATTCCCTGTTCATATTTGGTTTGTGCAGATTTATTGTTTAAAGCTGCCGTGTCGGTCTGTGCCTGCATTACCAAAACGGTAAAGAACAGGCTTAGATAAGTTAGTACGTTTTGCATGATTTCTAATATTTAATCGTTATTGTTATGTCAAATATCAATAAACACTAGGTTCTTGAGAAATTAAAACCACCGAACTGTCAATTCTCGGGGATGAATCGTTTCCATAAAATCAAGATTGAACCGTCGCACTCTACCAACATCACCAACCACCTGCTAAATAAAATTACAAATTCTTCAACTGATTGTCCTTCTCATTGTCGCTAATCGTCCAAAAGAACCCTACAAAGAAAAATTGATCGGCGGCAGGACGAAGCTCCCTTCTCGCAAAATTCCCGTCGGCATCCGGTGTATTTGCGTATTGATACCCATTTATATTTTTAAAGGCAAAGACATTCTTGACAGATACGTATAGAATCTTTTGCGAGGAGATTAGATAGGCCCAGTCCAAGCTTACACTGTTATAGCTTTTTGTTTTGTCCTGAAGAAATCCCGGAGTGTTGTAATCGGTATAATAACGACCGCTGGCAAATTGATAGCTGAATCCCGCTTGGCTTTTCCAATCCTCTATCCAATACTTCCCAACAACCGAAAAGTTGTTTTCATTCGCAAAGGGAGGAGTGGCAGCAACAGGATAGTCTTTATACTGCCGTTTGGTATCGAGGTACGAGTAACTTACCCAATAGTCGAAATTTTTAATGCTCTCGTTATCTCGCCAAAAAAGATCCAAGCCTTGAGCATACCCATTTCCGTTATTGAAAAATAACGTATTGATCCCCGGAATCGAATCGTTATAGGTGATGAGGTTAGAGTAATCTTTTCTATAGAGTTCAGCACGAAAAATCCTGTTGTTCGTGGCGTATTGGTAATTTAAGATATAATGCCTTGCGTGGCGCGGTGCCAAATAGTGATCAAATTTCAATATCCCATTGTCTGGTTGCTGAAAGAAATCACCATAGGCCACAGAGATCTGACCATTTTTGCTGGTTTTATAAGCAAAGGAAGCTCTCGGGGAAATGGTGAAATCGTTAAACAGGGCACTGTACTCTCCACGGACACCTAATTTCAATGCCAATTTCCGGGAAAAAAGGAGATCGGCTTCACTGAAGGCCGCAGAAATATTATTGTTAAAACCCAATCTTGCACTAATGGGAAATTCTTTATAATCTTCATTAAAATCTGCTAAAAATTGCTCAGCCCCAAAATTCAACTTAAAGTGATTGCTAAACCGTTTTCCCAATTTAACTTTGAGATGGGCAGAATTTTCAACGTCCTTAACATCGGCTTCGGCAATACCAACTTTGGTTTTCCCGTAAGTATAGCTTCCACCTGCAAAAACAGACCATCCTTTGTTCAGTATTTCTGAAAAACTGGCATTGGTATAGAAATTTTGGTTGTTTAACTTAAACCTTACCCCCTCGGGAGAATTGATATCCTCTTGCTTCACCTCGAAGTTTGAAGTGTCAAAGGCTCCGTATACCTTGAGGAGTCCATCCCCTATTTGTCGACGAAAAACTGCCTCTCCTGAAGCGGTTTCAAAAGGTTTTTCCCAATCGTTCCTATCGGGAAGAATTGCAATGTAAGGAGCCAAATTGGTATAGGAGGCATTGAGACTTAAGGAACTTTTCTCCCATTTTCGCGTATGGCCCAATCCACCACCAACGCTCATTATGGAAATATCGGTTTTATTTTGGGTGGGTTCATCAATAGTATTGAGCAGCAAAACCGAAGACAAAGCCTGCCCGTATTCCGCGGAATAACCTCCGGTAGAAAAAGTGATCCCGTCAAACAAAAATGGACTGTATCGCCCACGGGCCGGAACATTATTGGGGGTTTGGGTATAAGGTGTAAAAACGCGAATGCCGTCAATAAAGATCTGGGTTTCTCCTGCCTCACCACCGCGTACAAACAATCTCCCATCTTCGGCAACAGTGGAAGTTCCGGGAAGCGTTTGCAAGGCTCCAACAAAATCCCCTACTGCACTAGCTGTGGTGACGATATCCAAAGGTTTTAAAACCGATAATTTACTATTCCCCCCAGCTGAAAAACGTCCGGCTGATAAGGTTACGATTTCCAAGGAATTGATGTCTTCCCTCAGGATAATTTTCAAATCTTTCATTTTTGAAACAGCTGTCGTTAAAGTAAAAGGCTCAAAGGAAACATAGGAAACTGTCAAGGTTTGCACTCCGTTTTCAGACGTGTGGAAAGAGAACTTTCCGTTTTCATCTGAAGAAGATCCGTCATACGTACCCTTCAGGTAAATATTTGCTCCCATAATTGGAATGCCCTTATCATCCGTGACGGTTCCCGAAACAATGGTTTGAGCAGATAGAGAATTGTGTGCGATAAGGAACAGCAAAATGAAGGCTGAAATTTTCATAAGACTTAGTTTTGATTTTCTGCTCAAAGGTTAAGTATCGTCACTTCTTTTCTAAAAAAAATCTGCCGAAGTGTGAAAAGGACCGGATGATATGTACTTGTGCCCCATTCTCAATTTTCGAGTTGCAGATTATCAGGTGGGTATAAGGACGTAAATTCTTACCTTAAAGTATGCCATCGACATAAACAATAAGAAGGGGATGCAAGGCAGGTTCCGATGGCGGCAGTTGATTTATTTTCGACGAAACGGCCTGATTATTAGCCGTGCTGCCCGGTCGTAATTGATATAATTATAGGTCCAATTGAAAAAGGTCACCACCCGATTTCTAAAACCCACCAAGAACCAGAGATGCACAAACATCCATAAAAACCAAGCCACAGCACCGCCAAAATGCAATTTGCCAATATCGACAACGGCTTTATTTCGCCCTACGGTTGCCATGGTCCCCTTGTCAAAATATTCAAAAGGTTCCATCTTTTTCCCGTGCAACATCCTTGAAAAATTCTTGCCCAACCGTTTCCCCTGCTGAATGGCAGGCTGGGCCACTTGTGGATGCCCCTTGGGATACTCCTCTGTTTCCATTATTGCAATATCGCCCAAGGCGTAAATATTTTCATACCCCTCTACTTTATTAAAAGGATCCACTTTATAACGGTGTATTCTTTCTATTAACGATTCGGCTTTGATGCCTGGCACTGGAGCCCCGGTTACTCCAGCTGCCCAAATAAAGGTAGCAGTGGGAAAAATCTTCCCGTCTTTTGTGGTTACGGCGGTTCCGTCATAATCGCTAATCAAGGATCTCAGGTGGATCTGCACCCCTAATTTTTCCAAAAACCGATGGGCCTTTTTGGAAACAATCTCACTCATAGGAGGCAGCACTCGGTCTTGCCCCTCTATCAAATGCACTTCCATTTCATCCCCATTCAATTCGGGGTAATCGTGTTCCAGAATTCCCTTTTTAAATTCTGCCAAAGCACCCGCCAATTCCACGCCGGTGGGCCCCGCGCCGGCAATGACAAAATTCAAAAAACGACGACGGCTCTCTTCATCCCTTGATCTATCCGCTGCCTCAATATTCTGAAGGATCAAACTTCTAATATTAAGGGCTTGCGGCACCGTTTTCATCGGCATACTGTTCTTCGAAATATTTTCATTTCCAAAAAAGTTGGTTCGTGTTCCAGTGGCAATTACCAAATAATCAAAGTTGAGGGTGCCTATGGAGGTGGAAATAATATTTTCCTTAGGGTTTATTTGCTCTACTTCGGCCATCCTAAAATGAAAATCAGAGTATTTCCTAAAAATCTTTCGAAGGGGATATGCTATAGAATCCGGCTCTAACCCTGCAGTAGACACCTGGTAAAGTAGGGGCTGAAAGGTGTGGTAATTATGGCGGTCGAAAAGGACAACCTGGACTTTTTCCTTCTTAAGTTGTTTTATAAAAGAGATTCCGGCAAAGCCACCGCCAATTATTACTATTCGAGGCAGGTTTGTTTCAGGGATGTTCATAATGGATGTTTGCACAAAATTACTATTTGTTATGCAAGTTGTGTGAAATTAATGACTTTTGTAACAAAGTCGATAAATCGAACACTAACCATAGCAATCGAACACCACTTTTGGAAGAAAAACCGGAACATCTTTTTGTAAAACAACTGGAGGCCCACCAGAACATCGTGCATAAGATTTGCAGATTATACACAAACGATCAGGAGTCGCACAATGACCTGTTTCAGGAAATTACCATACAACTTTGGAAGGCATATCCTAAATTTAGGGGCGATTCTAAATTTAGCACTTGGATGTACAGGGTTGCACTCAATACCGCAATAACCTTATACAGAAAATCGAAACGGCGGATTCAAACCCAGGATTTTGAAGGGGTGAGTTTTAAGATTGCTACAGAGCCTTATGACGATACGGAAGAAAAACAATTAAACTTGATGTACAGCGCAGTAAAGGAACTCAATGATATAGATAAAGCCCTGGTTTTTCTTTATTTGGAAGATAGAAATTACAGGGAGATTTCCGAAACACTCGGTATTACCGAAGTAAATGCACGAGTAAAAATGAACAGGATTAAAGACAAATTACGGAGAATATTAGATCTGTGACCCTATGCAAGGACTGGAATTATTAAAAAAACAGTGGAATCACCTAGATAGTGATTTGCCTCACTTAACGTATAATGAGATCTACAGGATGCTATTGAAAAAATCATCTTCCATAGTGAAATGGATTTTTTTAATCAGTATCGGTGAGATTATATTGTGGACCTGCCTTGCTCTCTTGGTGCCCGAGTCCAATAGAAAGTTCACCGCTGACCTCGGCCTTCAGGACATACTTCTGATCATCAACATTTTAAACTACACCGTTTTTATTGGCTTTATTATTCTATTCTATAGGAATTATCAAAAAATATCAGTAACCGATAGCGTCAAGGGTCTTATGCTCAATATATTACGCACGAGAAAAACGGTAAAATATTTTATTATCTACAATGTAACTGCAACCGGTTTAATGATAATAGGGCTCAACATCTTTTATTTCTTCCATCAGGATCTGATGATTCAATTGATGATTGAAAATTATGGGGTTCCGCCCAATATCGACAGGGCTCAGTTCTTTACGGTGTTTTTCATCACCCAATTGGTTATCGGCATAGTGATAATTGGGCTGATTTTATTGTTTTATCGCTTGATTTATGGAATCCTCCTGCGCAGATTGAACAAAAACTACCGGGAATTAAAAAAAATAGAAGTTTAATATCTCCACTGCCTTTCCTTGTTCAGCTCCTCTTCTTTTTGGATTTCCTCTGCGGGAATTACCTTTAGGAAAGAAGGATGTTGTTCAATGGCATATTCCAATTTCTCGACAATTTCCTGCACGGTATCATTTTCGTAATCAATGTTTAAGGGCTGCTTGATCTCCATGGTCTGGAGGATATTCCGTTTTTTGATACGGATGCCCTTTTTGTCAAAAGACCGCCGAAAGCCATCAATAACTATGGGCACCACAACAGGTTTGTTCTTTTTTATTATATAGGCTGTTCCACGGCGAATAGGCTTCCAAGGTTTGGTGGTACCCTGCGGGAAAGTTATTACCCATCCGTCATTGAGCGCCTTATTGATGTTGCTAACATCACTCATTTTAACCTGTTTGTTTACTTCCTTCCCTTTTTCACGCCAAGTGCGCTCAATGCTCACCGAACCCGCATAGGCCAATATTTTTGGCAATAATCCGGACTTCATTGTTTCCTTTGCCGCCACAAAATAGATATTCAATTTTGGACGCCACAAATAACCGATGTTTTTGATAGTGTCCTCTCTACCGCTCAAACTTGCATTAAATACGTGAAACATAGCGACCACATCCGCAAAATAGGTTTGATGATTGCTCACAAAAAGCACGTTCTTGTCTGGAAGATTCCGTATGATTTCACTCCCGTGGATTTGAAGCTCGTTAAATCCCTTAAAACGACTGTGGGTCAATGCGCCAAGAATCCGGATCAGCCAGAGTTTTAAAAAAAGGATATGCCCGAAGGGGTTTTTCTTAAATAAGCCCATATATCAGTGGTGAGGGTTGAGTTAACTGTAGGTTTCAATACATTTTCACAATTCCTTATGGAATCGTTTTGTAAAAACCATAGATCACAAAGTCATAGCAATTGGTTTTTGGTCAGTTCATCAACATTCAGTTTTACACATGCCCTAATTTCTACTTCCCAACTTGCAAAGATAGTAAAACTTGATTTTATAATACCCGCAACAGCAATTCCCGTACCTCATTGAGCATCATCGCCGTAGCGCCCCAGACAATATGTCCCTTAAATTTAAAGGCAGGCACTTCGAGCTCTGTGGCATAGGAAGTCGTTAAAACTTCCTTGGTTATACAACCGTTGTCCATAAAATAATTTAAATCTACTTCTATCAGGGCTTCCACTTCTTTTTCTTCTGGAACAAAATGAGGGGTCTTGGAAGTGATCCCCATAAACGGTTGAACATAAAAATTGCTTGGCGGGATATATATTTGTGTCAGTTTTCTTATTATGGAAATATCCGAACGTGGCACTCCCACCTCCTCTTCAGTCTCGCGCAATGCAGCATCCTCAATAGACCTGTCAATATTTTCAAGCTTTCCTCCCGGAAATCCAACTTGGGCAGAATGGATCCCCTTATAGGTTTTTCTAAGGATCAAAATCAAATTGGTCTGGGATTCGAGGGTTGGATAAAATAAGGCCATGACTCCTGCTTTCCTGGCGGTATTAAAATCCCTGGCATCAGTTTGTAGTTCGCGCAAACGCTCCACAGGCGCCATTTTAAATTGGGCAGCCTCGCCAGGAAGTTCCATTTTTCTTACTTTTACAATCCGTTTTTCAAAATTGTGAAAATCCATTTATGAGAAAGCTATTATTTTATTTCTTTGGAATTGTCCTTTTCCTCGGAAGCTGTGAAGGTAAGCAAAAGGCTTCTGAAACCGAAGTTGAAGTAGAGGTCGAAACTCAAAAAGATTCCATTCCACTGAAGGAGAACAAACAAACAAAAACTACCGAAACAACCTACCCCCAGATTACCAATGAAAATGTAGTTTCATTTTTAACCGAATACGGAAAGAAAAATCCCGAGACCAAAGTTTTATTCAGCACCCGCTATGGGGACATTGAAATTGAGCTGTATAAGGATACCCCCTTGCACCGGGCCAATTTTATTTATTTGGTAAAGCAACATTATTTTGATGAAACCTTTTTCCATCGCGTTGTCCCCAACTTCATCATCCAGGCAGGGAACAGCGATTTGGTATCGACCCAGAAAAAACGAGCTGAATTGGGAAAAGATTACCTGCTTCCGGCCGAAATAATCCCTGGCCGGGTACATCAGTATGGAAGTGTTTCCGGCGCTAAGGAATACCGTGAAAATCCCGATAACCGAACCGCTCCTTACGAGTTTTTCATTTTTCTTGGTCCAAAATCCTCAACTACCCATTTGAACGGAAACTATACCGTATTTGGAAGGGTAATCAAAGGCATGGATGTGGTAGAAGAAATTTCCAAGGTAAAAGCCGATGACGGGGATTGGCCGATCAACAATATCTATGTCAAAGCCAAGGTCTTGGAATAAATTCAAAATATCAAACCCCAAATCTCTTTTTTGATAATCTTCTTGGTGATATTTCTCTCTCCAATGGCTGCTTGTACAAAATGGACCACTGCGCTGAAGGACGTAAGATTAGGTTAAATTGATTATGTCTGTTTTTTAGTATATATATTCCAACGGTAAACCTACCAGCAATCCGTTCCTTGACAAAAAAACTCGAAACCCTTGTTATACTTGACCCAACAGGATTTTGTAATACCTCACTTCCTCACTACCTTTCTCCCCGTTCCGTCTTGGTATATATATTGGGCAAGGAAAGATCGAAATACACGGCCAATAACCTAATGACCATAATAATGGAACCTGAAATAACAACGACAAAATTTTCGGACAGTGGGGTGCGCAGCAGTAAAAAATAAGAAGCCCCTCCCACAATACATGCTGTGGCGTATATTTCCTTTCGAAATATTATAGGAATTTCGTTACACAGTATGTCGCGGAGCACTCCCCCAAAACAAGCAGTCATCGTTCCCAAAGTAATACAGATTATGGGTGGGAATCCCGCCGCCAATCCCTTTTCCACTCCTACGATAGTAAAAAACGCAATCCCTATGGTGTCAAAAACCAAGAGAGAACGACGTATATGATTAAGCCTCTTCCGAAAAACAACGGCCAAAACTGCAGTAACCAAAATAACATACACGTACGTGAGATCGCGCATCCATACCACAGGAGCGTCGATGAGCAAGTCGCGCAAGGTTCCGCCACCTACTGCGGCAACAAAAGCTATGATCAATATACCAAACGGATCCAGCCTTTTATTGAGCGCACTAAGTACCCCAGAAATGGCGAACGCAATGGTTCCCAGAATATCTATTAATAAAATCAGTTTCACATGCTCTGGGTATAATAGTTATAATCCTTTATTACTCGGTCAATAAACCTTATCGGGGTTTCTGTCAATTGGATTTCCATAACCTTGGCCACTTGATCGGCCAATTTTAATATCACATTGTGGTTGCCGTTAAAGCGAGCCTCCCTATAAATATTTTTAATGGTCTGGATCTCATTGTCGCTAAAGATGGTAACCTGTGGATAGACGGGGGAATAGTCCTCGGGAATTTCCTCTAAAAGAGTTTGCGAAAACCCGATAGTAGGTTTTTCGGTAATTACGGTGGTGGTGGCAGCTATATCGCCGATGCGCTGCCCTTTTCCGTTCAACAAAATGCTCACTACGGCCAAGGCCCCACTCGTAGCGGTAATATCGACAAATCGCAAAAGCCATCGCAACAGATAGTTTGAAAAAGCTGGCTTTGAGCCATCGAGTTTTACCACCCGCAACTTCATCGCCGCCTTCCCCGGACTTTGCCCATTCCAAAGCATTTCCCATAAAAGATGGTAAAGAAAAATAGGCAAGCCCACCGTCAATCCCACAATCATCAAATAATCATCTCCCAACTCAATGTTGGAGAAAACAAAAATAACGGCAAATACATATACGCCCATGATCAACACATCCACAAGATAGGCTAAAATGCGTTCGCCCACCCCTGCTACATTTTGAACAATGTTCACATTTTGGGCAGTTTCTATTTGAAAATTATCCATTAAATATGTTTCTTTGGGCAAAACTACTACACTCCATGCGCGAAGCTGCCTTTGCGAAGCAAAATAAAGATAAATGGTTACAATTTGAAAGCGTTCTGAGGAATAATATTCCCATGGACCCCGACAAGTTGAGCGCGCTCTATGTGGAAGTCACCGACCATTTGAGCTACGCCCAGACCTTTTACCCGAACAGCAATACCTTAAACTACCTGAACAGCCTTTCTGCCCTGGCCCACCAAAAGATCTATAAGACCAAACGCGAATCGCGCACCCGTTTTCTCACCTTCTATACCGAAGAATTTCCGTTGTTTTTTTCCCAATACCACAAGCAATTGCTCTTTGCCTTTAGCATATTTGTACTGTTTGTAATTGTCGGGGCCTACTCCGCCGCTACCGATGGCAGTTTTGTCCGCTTGATTATGGGCGATGGCTATGTGAACATGACCCTGGCCAATATAGAAAAGGGCGATCCCATGGCAGTCTATAAAGAAATGGGGCAACTGAATATGTTCCTCGGTATTACCATCAACAATATTAAAGTGGCGCTGATGGCGTTTGCCTATGGATTGTTTTTGAGCCTGGGAACCGTTTTTATACTCATGCGAAACGCAATAATGCTCGGTTCCTTCCAGTACTTTTTTTTTGAAAGAGATCTGCTTTGGGAATCGGCAAGAACTATATGGATCCACGGAGTTATTGAGATCTCGGTTATAATCATTGCGGGCTGTGCCGGACTGGTTATGGGAAATAGTTTGCTTTTCCCCGGAACCTATACCCGTTTGCAATCCTTTGTGCGGGGTGCAAAAGACGGCCTTAAAATATTACTGAGTACCATCCCCTTTTTTGTCATTGCTGGCTTTATGGAAGGATTTGTCACACGACATACAGAAATGCCCGATTGGTTGGCCATCCTCATCATTGGAAGTTCCCTTTATTTGATACTGTACTATTATGTTTTGTACCCGTTGAAATTGAAAAAAAAGCAAAATGAGTTGAGGAACTCGCCCGAAGAGAAAATTAAAGACTATTCATTCTAACAACCGGCCAGAACTTGGCCATACATTTTTAGATTAAAAAATGAAAGAGATTATACAATTTAAAAAACAACGCGAACTGGGCACCATCTTGAGCGATATATTTAAATTCATTCGCCTAAATTGGAAATTGCTTTTTGGCCTAATTTTAAAAATAGCGGGTCCTGCCTTGCTCGTTTTACTCGTCACCTATATTTTTTATATACAGTCCCTCTTTGGAAGTATGGGTGTACTGGAAAGCATCGGCACCTTCAACAATTTTACAACGACCACTTTTTTCTCCCTCTTGCTGCTGCTTGTGGCCGCCCTGGTATATTATTCCCTGTTGAACGGCGTGATAATGCACTTTATCAAATCGTATATTAACAATGGTGGCATCGTTTCAAAGGAAGAGGTGACAACAGGGGTAAAGGAAGACTTTTGGAAATTGCTCAGTACCAGTTTCCTGGTGGGAATTATCGTTGGGTTTGGCTTGATGATTTGCGTGATTCCGGGGATTTATCTCGGGGTCGTACTTTCCACAGCTTATGCCGTGGTGGTCTTTGAGCGTAAAAGCGTTGGGGATACCATTAATTATTGTTTTAATCTCATCAAAAGTGAATGGTGGATTACATTTGCCACATTTTTTGTGATATTTCTACTGTATTACTTTATAATGATCATCTTCCAAATGCCGCAATACATCTATTTTTTTATCAAGGGCTTTACCATGAGCCAACAGGTTTCGGCAGACCCTGCTTCCATGTTCGATTGGGTGTATGTAGGCCTGACCTCCTTCGCCATGATAGTACAATACTTACTTTATACAATAATCGTCATTGGCACTGCCTTCGTGTATTTCAACCTGAACGAGAAAAAGAATTTTACGGGTACTATGGAAACCATTGAATCTCTGGGCAAAAAGGAATAATTATATGCGACCCCTGCTGTTTCTCCTTCTTTTTTCCTTGCTCGGTCTGGAATCGGGGGCAAGTTCTGTTGGCTTACAGGATAGCCTACCACCTTTGCCCAAGGAAATAGAATATGACCGAGCAGAAGATTTACAAGCTCCTGTGCTGAGCAAAGAAACCATCAACAAACTAAAAGAGGATCGCGCCTTCGATTATTCTGAAAAACCCGTGCAGGAAAATTGGTGGACACAATTCAAAAATTGGCTTTGGAACCTTTGGCTGAAGTTCTGGCATTGGCTGGTTGGGGACTATAAAGCAAATGGCTTTGTCGCCTTTTTGGTGCATATTCTTCCTTACCTCATCATTTCAGGTATTCTTATCTTCCTGGGGTGGCTTTTTTATAAATTGAACCCAGGTGCCACATTTTTTAAATCGGAACACGAACCGGAAGTGCTTTTTTCCGACGAAGAAGAGATTATCAAAAACAAGGATATTTCTGCTCTTATTGAAAAAGCACTTGCCAACAAGAACTATAGATTGGCCGTGCGATACTATTATCTACTGATTCTGAAAAAATTGACAAACGCCGATATCATCTCTTATGAATTTGACAAGACCAATAGCGAATACCTATCTGAAATAACTTCCGAAACTATCAAAATAGGATTTAAAAAAGCTACCAACCTCTACGACCATGTTTGGTATGGAAATTTTGAAGTGACAGAAACAGATTTTATAAAGGCCCAGCACATATTTACTTCCTTGGAAAATCATCTAACCGGAACAGATGCGTAGATCACAAAAAATACTTCTATTGGGTTTTCTGGTAGTACTGGCGGGTTTGGTTTATTTAGAAGCCACTGCCCCACAACCGGTCAATTGGTTTCCCAGTTACAGCAAGGAAGATAAAATTCCCTTGGGCACTTTTGTGGTCCATAAATTAATGGAAGATTCGTTTAAGGACAATTTTGAGGAAACCAACAATCCGCCTTTTGAAGTTCTTCAAGATTCCTCTTTTTCGGGAAACTATCTTTTTATCAATAACGTAATAAATTTTGACAAAACAGAAATGGATTCCCTTTTTCAGTGGGCAGCGAAGGGAAATAACGTTTTCGTTTCCGCCAATCATCTAAGCACTAAAATGCTCGACAGCCTAAACCTAAAAATGGCCACAGAGGCGAACGTTTCTAAAATAGGTACAGAGCCCCTACTTAAATTGGTCAACAAAAATATTTCCTCGGGTAAAATTTTCCACATAAAAAAGGATCTCCCCGTTCGTTATTTTTCAAAGATAGATACAGCCTCACAAACTGTATTGGGCGTTTCTGGGGCTTATATCGATTCGGCGAAAATTGATACCCCTCGCATCAATTTCATCAAAATCCCTATGAAAAAAGGTGCTATTTTTCTCCATTTACAACCCGAGGCTTTCTCAAATTTCTCCCTGCTTTCCGATGACAATTCTGAATACATTTCGGAAGTGTTATCCTATATAAACAACGACAGGCCGATTTACTGGGACAACTATTACAAGTCGGGCAAACACGTGGATATTTCGCCGTTGCGCGTATTGCTGAACAATAAGAATTTCAAATGGGCCTATTATTTTGCATTGATAGGGATTTTCCTTTTTATAATTTTTGAAGGGAAAAGAAAACAACGGAGCATTCCCATTGTAAAACCCCTGACCAACAAAACCTATGAATATACCCGAACCATTGCGGGAATGTATTTGGACAACAATGAATACCACTTGGTCGCACAAAAGCAAATTGCACTTTTCTTGGAGTTTGTTCGCACTCGATTGCGCGTGCCCACAGAAAACATAAACGATCGTTTCTATAAAGCGGTTGCCAAAAGAAGCGGCAACAGCCGGGATGATACGCTAAAACTCTTTACTTTTATCAAAAAAGTAACCGAGCAAAACCATATGGACAAGGAAGAGTTGTGGAAGTTGTACCGGGCCATTCAGGAATTCAAAAAGACCACAAGTACCGTAAAAATGAAATAGCAAATAATTATTTAAGGAAATACGGCACAACACCTTGCTGCCAACAGGAAAAATTGAAAACAAACCGACAAATTTAAAACATACATTGATGGAAAACCCTGAAGATCACAATGACGAACTGCATTTCAACAGCCGAATTCCCATGGAGGAATTAAAAGAGGCGGTGGCAAATATAAAATCACAACTCTCCAAGATCATCATTGGCCAGGAGGAATTTATAGAATTGCTAATTGTGGGGCTTTTGGCAAACGGGCATATTTTAATAGAAGGCGTACCGGGAATTGCTAAGACCATTACGGCCAAACTCTTTGCAAAAACCTTAAAAACAGACTTCAGTCGGATTCAGTTTACCCCTGATTTGATGCCGAGCGACATTTTGGGGACTTCAGTTTTCAACATAAAAACTTCCGAGTTTGAATTTAAGAAAGGACCTATCTTCTCGAACGTGATTTTGATCGATGAAATTAACCGGGCTCCCGCAAAAACACAAGCAGCACTTTTTGAGGTGATGGAAGAAAGGCAGATTACCATGGACGGGGAGCAGCACACTATGGAATATCCCTTTTTTGTCCTCGCTACCCAAAACCCAATAGAGCAGGAAGGCACCTATGCCCTGCCCGAAGCACAATTGGACCGGTTTCTCTTTAAGATAAAAGTAGGCTATCCAAAGTTGGAAGAGGAAATAATGATCTTAAAGACCCATCACAATCGCAAACAGGTGATTCCCGAGAACACTATAGAAGGCGTGATAACCCCGGAAGCACTCAGAATTTTCCGGGCGCAGGTACAGGAAGTATTGATAGAGGACAAGATATTCAGCTATATTGCCCAATTGGTAGACAAAACTAGAAACCACCCACACCTGTTCCTCGGGGGGTCACCGCGTGCTTCCTTGGCAATTATGAATGTCTCAAAAGCCTATGCCGCAATAAACGGAAGGGATTTTGTTACACCAGAGGATATAAAGAAAACCCTTGCCCCGGTGCTTCGGCACAGAATTATACTCTCCCCTGAACGCGAAATGGAAGGAATGACCCCTGAAACGGTAATTGACATTATTTCACAATCCATTGAAATTCCCAGATAAGTGGTAAAAACCCTAAAATCCCTTTATTTGAGTCCGCGTTTCTTTTACGCCATGGCAGGGCTTTCAGTACTATTCCTTTTTTCGTACTGGTGGCAATGGATGTATGGCATTATTTGGATTTTGGTTTTGGGACTGATCATTTTGGTGCTATTGGAAGGGAGTATGCTCTATAGCAAGAATGGATTAGACGGAGAACGTGTATTGCCTGAAAAATTTTCCAATAGCGACTTAAACGAAGTCTCGGTTCTCCTTATAAATAAGTATACCTTCCCTATAAGGGTGAACGTAATAGACGAATTGCCCATCCAGTTTCAAAAGAGAGATTTTTTAAGGATCGTCTCCATTCCAGGAAGGGACAAGAATGCCTTTATCTATGAAGTTCGACCTGTAGAGCGGGGAAAATATGTTTTTGGGAACCTAAACTGTTATGCCTCTTCCGCAATTGGACTGATACGACGAAGATATACCTTCAACAAAGAACAGATGGTAAAGGTATATCCCTCTTTTATCCAAATGAAGAAATTCGACTTTTTGGCCATTGACAACCGCCTTTCCCATGTAGGCCTGAAGAAAATTCGCCGAATTGGCCATACCATGGAATTTGAACAGATAAAGGAATACGTCTTAGGAGACAACGCACGCACAGTGAACTGGAAGGCCACAGGTAAGCACGCCCAATTGATGGTCAACCAGTATCAGGACGAAAAAATGCAGCCGGTGTATTCCGTAATTGACACCAGCCGAGTGATGAAAATGCCTTTCAATGGGTTAAAGTTGTTGGACTATGCCATCAACAGCGCCTTGGCTTTTTCAAACATCGCCCTTAAAAAAAATGACAAGGTGGGTTTGGTAGACTTTTCAAATAAAGCCGGCAATTTTCTTCCTGCAAAAGCCAAGAAAACCTATCTAAATTCCATTCTTGAAACTCTTTACAACATAAATACCAACTTTTTGGATGCAGACTACGGGGTGCTCCAATCCTTGGCAAAAAGGCGGATTACCCATAAAAGCCTCTTAATGCTTTACACCAATTTCGAGCATATTTCTGCATTGCACAGACAGTTGCCCTATCTTCAGGCAATTGCAAAAAAACACGTCTTGGTGGTGATATTTTTTGAAAACACCGAATTGAAAAGTTTGAGCAATCAGGAAGCTAGTTCTATATCAGAGATGGTAGACCAGACTATTGCACAACAATTTCAGTTTGACAAAAGACTGATGGTCCGCGAGCTGCAGCAACGGGGAATCCAGACTATTTTAACCGAGCCTGAGGATTTGACCGTAAACACCATCAACAAATACTTGGAAATTAAGGCACGCGGTTTATTGTGACCTCTTTTTAAACGCCTCTTTTATATCAAACACTGTTGGGCTCTAAGGCTATCTCCTTTATTCCTGACTCTTGGGGTCCCTTAAATCCTGTTTCATGGCTGCCTTTAGTCTTGGTTCATGTTTCTACACAAATCACGAACCAACTCTATAAGAATTTTCAATAGAACCTTTATATTTGCATAAATAATCCCTACATGACAATTACCCAGTTAAAATACGTTTTGGCAGTGGCAGAGCACCAAAACTTTACCAAGGCGGCTGAACATATCTTCGTCACCCAGCCCACTTTGAGTATGCAGATCCAAAAACTTGAGGAAGAACTCGACATTCTTATTTTCGACCGTGGAAAAAAACCTATTGAACTTACTACCGTGGGGAAAAAGATTGTGGAACAGGCCCGGAATATTGTCAACGAATCGGAAAGGATGCAGGATGTAGTGGATCAGGAAAAAGGATTTATCGGGGGAACTTTTCACTTGGGAATTATCCCAACGATCATGCCCACGCTACTCCCTATGTTTCTAAAAGCCTTTTCCAATCGCTATCCAAAAGTACAGCTAAAGATCGAGGAGTTGAACACCGATGAAATTATTACCCAGTTAAATGAAGGTTACTTAGATGCAGCCATCGCCGCAACCCCATTGGAGCAGGAAAAAATAAAGGAAAGGCCGCTCTATTACGAGCCTTTTGTAGGCTATATCCCTGAAAACCATCGTTTGTTTTCAAAGAAAGAACTGGAAGTAGATGATTTAAATATCGACGATATTTTATTGCTTGAAGACGGCCATTGTTTTCGAGATGGGATCATCAACCTCTGCAAGGCCTCCAAAAAGCTGACCAATGAGAAATTCCAATTGGAAAGTGGAAGTTTTGAGACTTTGGTAAAACTTTCAAACGAAGGCCTTGGGATGACCCTTCTCCCCTACTTACACGCCTTGGATATCCCTACATCGCAACAAAAGAACCTCAAGTACTTCAAAGATCCTTCCCCGGCACGGGAAGTGAGCCTAATCTACAATAAAAGTGAACTGAAGTTGCAAATAATAAACGCCCTGTATGATGTTATTTCCGGAGTGATAAGAGGCGCCATTACCTTTCAGGATGTAAGGATCATAAGCCCTACAAAAAAATGATCTTTACATCTGTGATAGGTCCAAGAATAAGATAAACTATAAAGCTCGTTTTAAGTAAAAATCCCCCTGATTTCTCAGAGGGACTTTTTTATGGGTTTAGATAGATTAAACATTGGTTGAGCTGCGGATTCTCCTTGACCAGGGAGTCAATCCAAACTTTAAGCTCCTCAATTTCATAGGGGAGCAACCTGGTCAACGCTTTTTTCAATTCCTTGCAAAACAAATTAACATCAAAACTGACTTTTGAAAGTACAGCCTTGGTGTAATCAAACATTGCTCTTGCCATAGCTAATTTAGATTTTAAAGTTAGAGTAGGTAGTTTTCAACAATAGGCGAAAGGAATTTTTGATTTCAGGAATAAATATAACTATTTTATTTCAATTTCCTCCCTCATTCGCCTCCTTTTAACGGTTAAAAATCTCCTTTTATCTATAACCCATTGGTATCCGTAGGACTACGGGTTATTTTTTATTTTGCCACCTCCATATAAGCCCAGAAGTTTTAGACGCTTCCCCCATTCCAGATTCACTTCTGTTTTACGGTCCACTCAAATTCAAAAAGAGAGACCACATCTCCCACAGAATCACGCCCTTCCGCTCGCATCCAAAAGGTCTTTCCCTCTCCCGTATCCATGGTTTTTTTAAGTGCTTTCGTTATCAATTCACCATTTTCACAACTAAAATGGATTCTTCCCCTGGCCTTTTTTTGAAAAGTAGCCCGATTGCTCGCTACGAGCATGGAGATGTTTTTCCCACTGGCCTTAATCTTAGACATAACCAGCGCTCCCGTACTCAATTCAGCAGCCATTCCCTGAACCGCCCAGAACATAGAATTAAAGGGGTTTTGGTTTATCCAGCGAAACTTGACCGATGTTTCGCAGGTATTTTCTGAAATCCGGGTTACCCTTACCCCGGTAAAATAAGCCGAAGGAAGCTTGAACAATAAAAAGGTGTTTATTTTCCGTGGAGTTAACTGCATTTCAAAAATTTTACAACGAAGATATTCAATTAAAACACAATCCGACTTGTTAATTTTTTGTTAATTTTAGTACTATGCGTAACATACTACTATCTTTTAGACATATATTTGTATAACCGCTCCGCCTCCCAAGGCGGCAAGATAATTCAACAACTGTGGAAGTAAGATCAAAAGATACCAGCAAGCAGGGAAGAGAGCAACAAACGACGGCGACGTTCATCCATTTGTCAACGTTCTTAAAGTACTTCTTCCCGTTTGCCAACTTTATTGCCCCGGTGTTAATCTGGGCTTTGAATAAGGAGAAGCCATTTGTGGATGAGCATGGGAGACAGGCCATCAACTTCCAATTGAGCCTACTGGTTTACACCTTGATTTTAGGTTTGGGATGTTTGGCATTCGCAATCGTTTTCGGGGCAGATTTTATCCACCTAATCGATTCGCTGGACCGCCAGTCTGAAAATTTGTCAGCGGCACACTTCTTCAGTTTCTCAGGCTATCTTATAGTATTTGGAGTAGCCTTGACTCTGTATCTCGGATTATTCGTCTTTCAAATTTTTGCCGTTATCAACGCCTCTATACATGCATCCAAGGGATTGTTTTACAAATACCCTCTTTGTATTTCATTTTTAAAAAGCACACGAATATGAGCACCGTAGTCAGTTATCTCATGGCTTTAATTGTACAGTTTATCGGGCTGAGCTTATCGCCTCAGGAGGAATCTATTTCCTTATCAATCCATTCACAATGTGAAGAAACGGCAGATCATACACTTCCATCTATCTGGAGCGTCCCTATTGAGCCTCTTTTACAAATAAGAAAATAAAAAACATGAAAATAGAAAACACGAAAGCGCAGATGCGAAAAGGGGTTTTAGAGTTCTGTATCCTCTCGATATTAAAAGATGGAGAGGCTTATACTTCAGATATTCTTGAAACCTTGAAGGACGCTAAAATGCTAGTAGTAGAGGGCACCATTTACCCACTGCTCACTCGGCTTAAGAATGCCGGCTTGCTCTCCTACCGCTGGGAAGAATCCACGGGTGGACCTCCCCGCAAGTATTATTCCCTTACCGAAAAAGGAAAACTATTCACTATCGAATTGAGTCAGACCTGGAGCGAATTGCAACAGGCCGTGAACAAAGTAACCAGCGAAAAAAACACAAAATGAACAAGACAGTAAACATAAATTTGGCCGGCACTTCCTTCTATATAGATGAAGATGCCTATGGCAAACTTTCGCGCTACCTTGCAGCCATCAGAAAATCCTTAAAAGAGACCGAAGGAAGCGAAGAGATTATGCAGGACATTGAGGCCCGTATCGCCGAGCTGTTCTCCGAAAAAACAGGACTGAGCTCACGCGTTGTCACCCTTACGGAACTGGACGAGGTAATTGCCGTGATGGGCCAACCGGAGGACTATGAAGTGGATGATGAAATTTTTGAAGATGTTCCGCCCTCTTCAAAACACCAAAGGTCACAGCCCTCGGCTACGCACAGACAATTATTCCGGGATGTGGACAACAAATATATAGGAGGAGTTTCTTCCGGACTAGGGCATTATCTGGGAATCGATGCCATTTGGATCCGTCTTTTATGGGTATTGCTGGTCCTGGCAGGTATGGGCTCCCCCATTCTGATCTATATCTTGTTGTGGATTCTCGTACCCGCTGCCCTGACCACCTCAGATAAGCTAAAAATGATGGGAGAACCTATAAACATCTCAAATATTGAACGAAAGTTTAAGGAAGGCTTCGACAATGTTGCCGATAGGGTGAAAAGTGTGGATTATGACAAATACGGAAACAAGATAAAAACAGGCACTTCCCAATTTTTCGATTCTTTGGGTGAGGTAATAATCACCCTGTTTAAAGTTTTTGCAAAATTAATAGGAGTCGTTATTATAATCGTTTCTCTAATAACCCTTATCAGTTTGGTAATTGGATTTTTTACCGTGGGAAGCATGGGTTTTTGGGGAAACAATGAATGGGCAGAACACATTGCCATGGTGGATACTACCAACGCCCCTATTTGGCTATGGGCCCTATTGATTGTATTTGCCGTTGGAATTCCCTTTTTCGCATTGTTTGTCTTGGGATTAAAACTTCTGATAACCAATTTAAAATCTACCAGTCCCACCGTAAAAATAGTCCTGATTGTCGTTTGGGCCCTGTCCATTATTGGATTGGCGGTTTTGGGAATTAAGCAAGCAACGGAAATCGCTTACGACGGAAATTACATCCAAGAGCAGGAACTCGGCATCCGTCCTACCGATACCCTTCGGATTGAAATGCGCTCCGACACACAATTCAGCCATCAAATCGGCAGAAACAGTGGTTTGGAAATAAAGTACACCCGAGATGATACCCGCGTGATCTACTCTAAGGATATCCGGATAGAGATAAAGCCTTCAAAGGAGCAAACGGGGAGAATAATTATCGAAAAGACTGCAGGAGGCAATACTATCCTCAATGCGAAAAAACGAGCTGAGGCCATTGAATACCATTATTCCTTCGACGGCAATAATTTAATGCTGGATGGCTTTTTTATCACGGACCCTGCAAATAAATTCCGGGATCAACAGGTTGAAATAACGGTTTACGTACCTGAAGGCACAACTGTTTTTTCCGATAAAAGTGTCACGTCCTATTACAGTTTTAACTCTCCCCTATCAGAGGCGAGCACTTGGGACAACAATTCACATTATTACTCCATCTTAAAGAACACGGTGGAATGTCTAGATTGCATTCCAAAAGAGGATGTTGAACGCCCAAGCTCTCCAGAAAAAAACAATTCGGATTTCAGTCGGGATTCCTTGATATCCGAACCTGACAGAAATTGGGAAAAAGAAGTGCAGGACGATTTTGAAAACAGTGGCACACCTTAATCTCTTCCAACAAAACAATAACACACAAACATCAAAACTATGAAAACAACTAAAATTCTAATGGGCCTTGGCCTCCTGATGCTTTTAAGTGGATGCCAGTTTAATATTCTCGGAAAAAATGGCAACGGAAATGTGATCACCCAAGAACGCGGGGTTTCCGAAAACTTTACAGAAGTCCGTGGCAGTGCAGGGATGAATGTGTTCCTTACTCAAGGCAGTGAAAACGAAATAGTAGTGGAAGCCGATGAAAATCTGCTTCCCTATATTGAAACAACTGTTGAAGATGGAAAGCTTCACATTACCACTTCAGAAAATATTGGTCGCGCAAAGGCAAAAAAAGTATATGTAACCTTTATAGCGCTCAACAATATTGAAGCGAGCAGCGGTGCGGAAGTAACGGGAAATTCTGTAATAAAAAGCGAAAACCTATCGCTGAGAAGTAGTAGTGGAGGTGAATTAAAAGTAGAGGTGTTTTCCAAAGATCTATCCGTACAAAGTAGCAGTGGCGGCGAGATTGACATTGCAGGAAAAGCCTCCAACTTCGTTGCCAAAGCCTCCAGTGGCGGCGAAGTAGATGCAAAAAAACTCCTGACGCTCAGCTGTAAGGCAAAAGTCTCTAGCGGAGGTGAAATAGTGGTGAATGTTAGGGACACTTTGGATTCACAAGTGAGCAGTGGAGGTGAAATAAAATACTATGGAAATCCAGCTTCTGTAAAATCGAACAAAAGCACTTCGGGAAGCTTAAGGAAAATGTGAACCCGGCAAAATTTCAAAAGTGAATTAAGGCCTTAGCCTTTCAAGAAAAATCTAACAACATCATAAAACTTGTTAGATTTTTTCTTATTTACAATTATTTTAAGATGGTTCTATTATGAAAATCGGATATTGGAAATAAAAGTCCAATTATGAAAAAACTGATTTTAATTTTCGCAGTAGCTCTTCTCGCCTCTTGTAGTTCTGATGATGACGCAGGAGACGTGATTTCAAATGAATTTGAACAGATTAAAACCATTTTACCTCAAGGAACCTGGGAGGTAAGCAAATTTATTAAAGACAATATAGACAAAACAGCAGATTTTGAAAGTTTCATATTCACATTTGATGTCAATGGAAAAGTGGTGGGCAAAAACGATCTTTTTTCCGAACAGGGCACTTGGGCCTATAAGACTACCGCCGAAGAGGGAGAAGAGTTGGTTTTGCAATTCAATCCCGTTGCACCTTTTGATGAAATTTCAAATCATTGGGACATCGTCTCGGTAAGCGGCAACAAAGTGGAGCTTTCCGATGTTGGTAATGGTTCTGACGACACCGAATTACTCATCTTTTCAAAATTGTAGGACGGAAATTTGTAAAGAAAAATACCAAATCCCTTATGCGGTAATTTCGGTTTCAATTGTAGCGAGATATCGTTCGGCATCCAGGGCAGCCATACAGCCTGTACCTGCAGCAGTAACTGCTTGGCGATATTCATTGTCCTGCACATCACCACTGGCAAATACTCCTGGCTTATTGGTTCTTGTGGACTTGCCATGGGTAATGATGTAACCAGTTTCATCCATGTCCAACTGTCCCTTAAAAATTTCGGTATTCGGCTTATGGCCAATGGCTATAAAGAGACCGGTAATTTTAATTTCGCGTTTTTCACCTGTTTGGTTGTTCACCACTCTAAGCCCTTCCACTACCTGATCGCCCAACACCTCATCAACTTCCGTATTGTAAAGAATTTCCAAGTTCTTGGTATTGTTTACCCGATGTTGCATGGCTTTTGAAGCTCTCATATAATCTTTTCTCACGAGCATGGTAACTTTGTTGCAGAGATTGGCAAGGTATGTAGCTTCCTCGGCGGCAGTATCGCCGGCCCCTACAATTGCCACATCTTGTCCTTTATAAAAGAAACCATCACATACAGCACAGGCCGATACTCCCCCTCCCCGCAATCTTTGTTCACTGGGCAGTCCTAAATATTTTGCAGTGGCTCCAGTAGAGATAATAACTGTTTCTGCCTCCAATTGTGTGGAGTTGTCCACCGTTACCTTATGGATTCCCCCAACTTCATCGCTAAACTTTACCTCCGTGACCATTCCTATCCGCACCTGCGTGCCAAAGCGCTCGGCTTGCTGCTGCAAATGCACCATCATGGTTGGCCCATCGACCCCATCGGGATATCCCGGAAAATTATCTACATCTGTAGTGGTAGTCAACTGTCCTCCAGGCTCCATTCCCGTATATAAAACGGGTTTTAGGTCCGCGCGTGCAGCATAGATGGCTGCCGTATACCCAGCAGGGCCCGACCCGATAATCAAACATTTAATTCTTTCAATAGTTTCGCTCATGATATTTCTTTCATTTGTTCTTACCGGGTGCAAAAATACTAACTTTCAAAGGAACTTGTCTTTTAAAATGTGATGGAATTGTTACTTTACTCTCTAAATATCTATTTTAAAATGAATAGTTTTTACTGTGATTGAGCTTTTTCAAAGTGAATTGGGGAATTGATTTGCAATATTCGGGAGCATTCTTCTCTCAGTTCCATAAATTCCTCCTTGTTGTTTTCAATGGTTTTATTCCAAAAGGGAATTATTTTTGACAGTTGGCTCCGCCACCGTTCAGTTTTGGCCTCTTCGGGAAAGGCTTTTTGCAATAAGCCCACCATAATATGAACTGCAGTGGAGGCACCTGGGGATGCTCCCAAGAGAGCGGTTACCCTTCCGCTTTTACTGGTTACCACCTCGGTACCGAATTCCAGGATTCCACCTTCTTTTTCGTCGCGCTTAATTATTTGCACTCGCTGCCCGGCCACTTTCAGCTCCCAATCCTCTTTTTTCGCATCCTTTATAAATTTGCGAAGCTCTTTCATCCGGTCTTTATGACCCATTCTCACCTGTTTGATCAAATATTCTGTCAGGGGAATGTTATGCCAAAATACGCCCCATATGGCGGGAATATTATCCCACTTTATACTTTTGAAGAGGTCCATATGCGATCCGTGCTTTAAGAATTTAGTACTAAATCCTGCAAACGGACCAAATAGCAATTCCTGTTTGCCGTCCACATAGCGGGTATCCAAGTGAGGAACACTCATCGGCGGCGCTCCCAAACCTGCCTTGCTATAGACCTTGGCATGATGTTTTTTGATCACTTCCGGGTTTTTGCAAATAAGCCATTGACCGCTAACGGGAAATCCACCATATCCATCTTTCTCTTTAATTTCCACCTTTTGAAGCAAAGAAAGTGCGCCTCCCCCTGCTCCTATAAAAACGTGTCTGGCATCACAGTATTCTCTTTTGTGGGTTTCCTTGTTTTTAATTTCCACAAGCCATTCCACTGTCTTCCCAGGATCTATGTCTTTTACTTTGTGAAGCGTATGTACGGGGGTATCGAATTCCTCCTTCAGAATTTTAAAAAAATTTCGGGCGAGCTGTTCAAAATTAACTTCTGTTCCCAAGTCCATTCGCGTCGCCGCCATAACTTCAGACGGTTCCCGCTCACTCATTATCAAGGGGAACCATTTCCGAAGAACATCAAAATCTTCGCTATACTTCATTCCTTTAAACATCACGTGTTTTGTCATTTCCTCGTAGCGCTTTTTTAACAGAGCCACGTCATTCTCTCCTCTCACCCAACTGTAATGAGGCACGGGATGGATAAAATCTGGGGATTTCAACAAGTCTTCCCTGAGCAAATAGGACCAAAACTGTTTCGATTTTTCAAACTGGGTGCAAATTTCTATGGCCTTTGATGCGTCAATGGAGCCATCCTTGCGCTCAGGAGTGTAGTTCAGCTCACAAAATGCTGAATGGCCCGTACCCGCATTGTTCCAAACACCCGTGCTTTCTTCGGCAACATCATCCAATTTTTCGAGTATCAAAATTCTTTTGTTTTTATCTATAAGCTTGAGCATTAATGCAAGAGTGGCGCTCATGATACCCCCGCCCACGCATATTAAATCGTAGTCTTTATGTATTTTTTTGGATTTTGCCATAGCTGATATTTTGAGACAAAATTAATCAATGAAGAAGGGAATTCGACTTAATAAAATATTAATAATCTGGATTTATAACCGAGACAAGAAGCGATTTTACAATAAATTGAAAAACTGTTTGCCAGAGCTTTTAATTTGGTTACTTTTGCATTCGAATTTTTGAGATGTGGCACTTTACTTCGGCTTCGCTCAGCACAAGCGGGCTCAGTGTAAACTGCACCACTTGATGATCTCGATGAAATAAATTGCCTTAATAAAAAAGTAAAACACCAGATAATATTAAATTTCGGGATGTGGCGCAGCCTGGTAGCGTACTTGCATGGGGTGCAAGGGGTCGCTGGTTCGAATCCAGTCATCCCGACTATACAATGTGTCAAATGACACCAAAACCCTGTAAACTGTATTGTTTACAGGGTTTTTTAGCTTTTTACCCCATAGGAAAAATTCTCTAAATTTGGTCTAAAATCATCTAAAATGAGCCAAAATGTACCAAATATGGTTCCTCTTGGTACCAAAAATGGTTCCTCATTCGGATGGTGTTTTTTATCGCTAAACACCGATTTGACAGTCGTTTTCAAACATTTGTTTAATTAGAAAACGTATTAATTATGAGAAATTCAGGTTCCTTTTCTTTCAATTTTCAACCACGATTTGAAAATTCAACCAAAAACCAAACCCCTTTGTACATCAGAATTAATGCAAATGGGAAAAGAAATAGATTTAGTTTAAAAAGGACTTTCACTACCCGACTTTGGGATCAATCCAGAGAAAGACTTAAAGGCACCAGTAAAGAGGCTATTGTGCTTAATGCATTTTTGGATGATGTTACTATGGGATTGCACGATGCCTACCGAGAGTTAATTAGAGAGCGAAAGCAGATTACCGCCAATTCAATAATGGCACGTTACAGGGGTGAAGACCAATTGAGCAAAACCTTACTCCAGCTCAGCGAATATCATAAATTCACTATGAAATCCGTATTGAAGCCTGGAACATTAAAAAACTATTACACTACGGAAACCTATCTCCAAAAATTCCTCAAAATAGAAAGAAAAACAGACGACATTTATCTCGACGACCTCAACTATGCTTTTATTATTGATTTTGATAATTTTTTACGTCGAAATGTAGCGCAACTACAGTCCAGACCAATACATAATAATGGCGTTATGAAACACTTGGAGCGATTGAAAAAACTGCTCAATCTAGCTGTAAAGCTTGAGTGGGTACAGCGCGATCCTTTTGCTAAGTTCTCTTTAAAGTTCGAAAAGATAGAACGCCCTTTCCTTTCACAATTTGAAATTGACACCATTGTAAACGCAAACTTCGAAAGATCTAATTTGAACATGATCAGAGACATTTTTATTTTTTCCTGTTACACAGGTCTTTCATATATCGATGTCAAAACCTTGACAAAGGATCATATCGTCAAGGGAATTGATGGAAATAATTGGATCTTCACTAAGCGTGAAAAAACAAGCCAAACGGTAAAAATTCCCTTATTAGACAGAGCTGCGGATATCATTGAGAAATACCGGGATTTCCCTAT
>JACDJA010000184.1_pt1 | contig 82807 bp, 68 predicted proteins | sample 7449241 | NCBI WGS metagenome assembly JACDJA01 (sample SAMN14253289, study PRJNA609438) | sludge metagenome | isolation source: initial anaerobic sludge | collected 2018-12-20 | reverse complement strand
GGGACCCCGCGACCTGTGCCATAAAAGGCCGCAAGGTCCCTTGACAGGAGACCTTGCTCCGACGCTTCTCTGCTGTCATTTCCTGTTAATTTCTAATGAAAATTGGATAATCACTCGGCATGACTTCGGTTCCCAGCGGGGTCTCCATTTCCGGTTCTCTGGTTCTTAGCGGGGTCTCCATTTCCGGTTCTCTGGTTCCCAGCAGGGTCTCCATTTTGGGACCCCGCGACCTGTGCCATAAAAGGCCGCAAGGTCCCTTGACAGGAGACCTTGCTCCGACGCTTCTCTGCTGTCATTTCCTGTTAATTTCTAATGAAAATTGGCTAATCACTCGGCATGACTTCGGTTCCCAGCAGGGTCTTCCTTTCCGGTTCTCCGGTTCCCAGCGGGGTCTCCCTTTCTGGTTCTCTGGTTCTTAGCGAAGTCTCCATTTTGGGACCCCTGCGATCCTGTTCCCAGCGGGGTCTCCATTTTTGGGACCCCTGCGATCTGACCCCGCAACTTGAACCATAAAAGGCCGCAAGGTCCCTTTACAAAAGACCTGGACCCCGCGATCTGAATTCGAAGATTATTTCTCAAAGTGCAGAGACTGCCGGATCAGGTTCTTCCCCGGTTGCCTTTACGCCGCCTCCTCCAAACTTTTGCATAAAACGGTTCATCCGGCTCTCGGGTGACAGAATAAACACGTAAGATTTTTCGCCGGAACCGGATTTTATCTTTCGCTGGTCGGTTTCCAGTGCCTGTACGTGCGTGTTGTATTCACTTGACGAGGAGCGTGTTTGCATCATGTTGTTTTCGTAGCTGAAAAAGAACCAGGTCTCCGGATCGGCCTCCAGGTATATCTCGAAGGTATTGCCCCCGCGACTTCGGGTAATCACCGATTTTACCTTTACCTCACGGGCAATGGCGCTCTCTTTTATCCAGCCCAATTGTGCCATCCCATCTGCCATATACGATTTTGAGGGGCTGTCCCAGTCAATCTCTATGTTGGTGAAGCACAGGGTGTATCGTTTATCCAAAGGCAGCAGGTCAATAACATCGGTGGTAGGTTGTAGAACATTCACTATTCTTCGGGCTATCCGGGGAGTGGTCCATTCGGTGAGCCGGCTTATCAGGAGCGACGTGTCTTCCTTCATTTCTGGTGCTTTAGAACCTCTTAGAGCATTGGTCATCATTTGAACACTTTTGGCATCCAGATAGAAGTCGGCCCCCATCATAGCGGAGATGGAGATGCGGTCTAGGTCGCGAAGGTCTTTAATGCTTCCCGAAGCTTCCAACTTTACCTGGTCTAAATCCAGGCCCAGGTTCAGGGCGCCCTCTCCGCTTAGGACGCACTCCTTTTCGTAGTATCTTAAAATAGGGCCTGATGTGGCGGGCGCAGCCATTTTATGGGCTTCGGCCAGGTCGAAGCTGTTGGTTGCAGGATTGTAGGCCAGGAAACCTTTGGATGAGAGAATAGAGACATCGTTGTAACTCTTTCTGCCTTCCAGAAAGGTGCTGTAAACATGCACCGAATCCAGCGAAAGAAAAATATCGTGGTAGAGATTTTCACGCTCAAAATTTTGAGTGTTGCCATCTATGGGTATCATTACATGATTGGGATCAATGGGTCCCGAAAACCTGACAAATGCCTGCGGTCCTTTGTTATTACAGGAGTGAAGCATCTGTACACCTCCGTTAAAGTTCAGCAATGTGTCGCCTGCTGTGAGGGTTACATCGCCCTTATAGGCAAAATGGTTGTTAAAAGTGAACGGTTGCTTGCCGGATATATGCCCCTGGGCAGTCGTGATCCCCGCTTTACTTACCTCGATGTTGTGAAAATCGATGGTCTCGGTTTCCCCGTTGCCATTTTTAAAGTCATACTCGCCAAAAGCAGTGTAAATATTTTTTCCCAAAATGGTGACCCGTGCATTTTTAAAGATGTGCAATGAGTCGTTAAGTTCAATCACCGCCGAATCTAACGGGGCCATCACCGCATCGGGCATTATTTTTACGATGCCATCACTTAGCAGGATGTCGGCATCGGCTACCCGGATATCCTTCACTTCGCTGGCTTCAATGGTTTTGGTACTCATGTCGTAGCGTGCCAGGGGAGCGTAAAATTCCAGAGAGTCCTGCTTACGATGTGTGGATACAAACCGGTTTCCCCGGGAGCCGCGGGCGCCTATATAGATATTGTTCTTATCCATATCCCACGAAAATTCGTTGATATAGGAGATATACCGGTTTTCGGTAAACTCCACTTTATTACCCATGCCCCGCGCGGTAAAACGGCCCTGTCGCTCTTTCATATCCAGTTGCGAAATCAGGTTGGTAGTTTTAAATGAGATGCCCTCTGTCTGTTCGTTGCCGATGATGTTAAAGGTGGAGCTGTCGGCCATAAGCGCATGGTGCGTTAACTCCATCTTTTCTGACAACAGGCTGGCCTTTGGCATTTTTAATATGCCTTTTGCTTTAAGCAGGGTGGGGGTGAGGCTCAATTCTCCGTTGAGCGTCCATTCATGCTCATAAACATCGAAGGGTGTCTCCTGGCTCTTAGCTACAAGCACTTCATCAGCAGGCTTGTAGCTCACGTGCACATATTCTCCCTCCACGTCCGGGTATTCCACGCCCTCTTCGCGGGGAGCGATGGTAAACTCTGAAGCCTGTCCCCGGGCCTCATCCGGAAGAAAGGTGAATGATTCGGAGCTGCTCTTCGAAGTGAGATATTCCAGGGTGCCATCTCCCCTCAGTCCCCGGTTACTCAGGTCCAGGGCATTGATAAAGTGTGCTTTATTATCGTAGATGGCATAACCTTCGGGAGGCGATTGTTTTACAAATCCCAGCGAAAGGTCATCCCGAACCACCAGCCGATCTTCCAGTGCAGGAAAAATACCGGATATCAATCGCCCTTCAAAGGCGATATTGGCTTCGCTCAAGCGGTTGATGCTGTCCATTTTGAATGGGTCGATCTCAAAATAAAACGATTCTTTGTTGTATGCTCCCTGCTGAATGGAGTTGTTGCTGTAGTAAACAAATGATTTGCTTTCACTTACCAACACGGGGTAGTGGGGATAATCCTCTTTACCCGATTTGTTATTGGCTGTATCAATCTGCAAATAGCCTGAAAGGTTGGCGATGTTGCTTTTAATGGTTTTAAGAAGGGGTTTCCCAAAGTAGTCAACATCTCCGGTCATCACCTCCATGCGCATAGTGTCGATGCTGGCCATGTTTATGCGAAACTGGTCGTAGGAAAACTGAAAACCTTTACCCGTGAGGCTCAACATACCGGCTTTGATATAGCCGTCGAAGCTAAAGTTCCGGTTGTATTTCAATATTACTTTTTGGTCGCCGGGAAAAAAGGTTACATTTTGATGATCACAAATGGAGACGGCATCTACGCCATTAATAGCCAGTTGGTTGTTTTGAAGGTTCAAAACGGCATTGGGTTCATTGCCAGGTGTGAGAGATCTAAACCGGATGACGTCGTAATCTTTTTTGCCCAGCCGGAACAGAAGGTAATCGTTGAGGCGGTCGCGAATCTCAATACTGTCGGTATTGGAATTGTAACCTACAAAACCAAAAAAGGAGAGTTGGAGAACCTGTTGCCGCACATGGCTCTCGGGCATATTTAAAAAGCGGGCATAATCCAATGCCGTAAACGATTGGCCTTTGCGTTGAGATGAATAATTTTTAAGTCCCTGGAGGGGATGTATGGCGTCCATGCCCTGTAGCGTGTTGTAGAACGACTCCCGATAATAGCTGAGTGACTCAAAGAAGGCGTGATTTTCTGAAGCTCCCCGCATCATACGCATTTCCATTAAATCGCCCGACAAATTCCATTTAATAATCTCCGCGTCGATGCTGATTTGGTGATAGGTGTCGAAGAAGGGACTCCTGGACAATCCCTCACCATCCCTTATCAGGCTTACCTCATTGGTCTTCAGCATGTATTTGAATACCAGACCGGGGTGATAAATAAATCCGGTGTCCAGACTTACTTTTATTTCGGTGTTGTTACTCAATATTTCATCTGCCCTGAGAGAGAAACTGAGAGCCCGCGCTGTGATAAACAGCTCGTTGTTCCGGAAGATGGTAATGGTGGCCGGGTTTTGCCGGGTGCCCGAACCCAGGAATTTGGCGCCATGCTGGCTAAAGCCGCCACTGTAATTGATGCCTGCATGGATGTTGTCGATGTTGAAAATCTGTTCCGATGAATCAAACTTGGGATAGGTGGTGGTTTCAGGGCTTCGAATGGCCATCACCTTATGTTCCACACCTCCTTTTAACGGTTCTGTAAAGTATTGAAGATTATAAAAAGTGGCTTCACCGGCCTCAAAATATGGGTTGTTCATATTTATGGTGTACGCCCCCAGCCGGGCATATACCTTGTCGGCTTCAAAGCCGCTGCGTTGCCAGGTGATCTTTCCCTTGTTACCTTTCCATATACCTGTTTCGGGATAGAGCGTCCCCCCGGCATCATAGACAATAATGCTGTCGTTTTTGGAGTGACAAACCAAACGGGTATCGTCAATAAGGAGCTTAAGCGTATCCTGATACTCAAAACGATAATCCGGACTGCGCGAATACCAGCTTACACCGCCGTTGCCAAATATTTTATTCCCGGCAAGAAGTCCCAGGGTAGTTTCCAGAAGCGTGTTTAAATGGCGCAACGGATAGCGGGGTTGATTAAGCAGATCGGTAATGGCACGGTGCCAGTTCTCGTAGCTCTGGTTGTATTTGTTGTAATTTACAAACGCCTGAACGGTAGTTAGGTAAAGGTAGTAATCGGGGAAGGGCCGCGCTTTTTTTTCATACAGCCGGTTGGATATTTCAACAATCTGGCCCTTTAACTGGTCGGAAGTACCCGGAGAGTGCCAAAAATATTCCAGGGATTCGACAAACTCTTTCGCTCTCTTTTTTTCGGGAGATGACTCAAAAACGGCTCTTACCTGTTCGGGAAAGCCATCTTCACCCGATGCGCCGAACCGGGCACTTTGCGCCATCAAACCGGGTGCGGGTAAAATAGTAAACAGTAATATAAAAAGGGGCAGTAAAGCTTTTTCCATGTACACAAAAACGTTAGCCGGAGGGTTGAGCTGCTTTACTATACGCAAGAGCCACCCAATTGTTTTGTGTTTTTGTAAAAATTGGAAGCCATTGTTGGCGGAGGGCTTCACTGTGGATTTTGTCAATATCCTGAGTATAAAAGCCACTCATAAAGATGGTGCCCCCGGGCTTTAGTGCTCTGTTGTAGAGCGACATATCCTGCAGCAGTATATTCCGGTTGATGTTGGCTGCAATAATGTCGAAGGGGGCAAGGGTGCTGAGCATTTGGGCATCTCCCTGCTCAATGGTCATATTGGTGACGGTGTTGAGCTGCAAATTGTCGCGGGCATTCTCCACGGCCCAGTGGTCGTTGTCGATGGCTGTAACCTGCCGGGCGCCCTTCATGGCGGCCAGTATGCCCAAAATTCCGGTGCCGCAGCCCATGTCTAAAACCCGAAGTCCGTCAAGGTTGGTCTCTATCAAATGTTGCAGCATCAGGCTGGTGGTTTCATGGTATCCGGTGCCAAAAGCCATGCGTGGTTCTATCAATATCTCGTACCGGCATTTTGCGGGTGCTTCCTGAAAAGGGCTGCGGATGAGGCATTGGTCGTTTATTATAATGGGCTTGAAGTAGTTTTTTTCCCATTCTTCATTCCAGTTTATATCTTCCAGGGCTTCAACGGATATCTCAAAGTGGTAATCGGGGCTGTTTAAAATGGACACATTCTTCTTGCTAAGAGGTACATAAAGGTGCGAAGGAATGTAAGCCTCCAGACTATTTGTGGTCTCCCGGAAGCCTTCGTATTGCATCTCCGACAATAAAGCCACAAAAATTTCGGAGATTTCTTCACTGGCCGGGGTAATTTGAATGGTTACTTTTTGGTAAGTCATGGGTGAAAGTTAAATTCTAAGAGATAAGATTTCTCTTTGCGGTATCAATGACAGGATTCATTAAAGTCCTTATTATCAAAAGGTTCCTCACCCTGAAGGGTTCGGAATGACAAGGCGTTAAGGATGGTTGGCGAGGGGTTGGGAGGATGAAAATGGCTTCGCCATTTTCATCCTCCCAACCCCTCGCCTTGAGCCTCAATGACCCGGTCTTTTCGACCGAAGGCCTGCCTGCCGAAGGCACGTAGGCAGGGAGAAATCTGTTTTGGCTCAAAGATGTACATCTTTGAGCCAAAGTTATTGCTTCAGATCGCGGGGTCTCCGGCAGCTGCCGGAAGACCCCCGCTGGGAGCCCAAAACCCCGCGTATCTGCCGGAAGCAAGGAGTAGGGAGGGTAAAAATGACACTGCCATTTTTACCCTCCTTGTCAAAAGTTTCCTTTCGAGAACTTAAAATGCTTCCACAATACCCATAAAATCTTTGGCGTTGAGGGCGGCACCACCAATCAGGCCACCATCTACATCGGGGTTGGCAAAAAGCTCTTTGGCGTTGGATGGCTTGCAACTGCCCCCATAAAGTATGGAAATATTGTTGGCCAATTCTTTACTATATTTATCGGCAATGGTTTGGCGGATAAAGGCATGTATCTCCTGTGCCTGTTCAGGAGAGGCTGTTTTGCCGGTGCCGATAGCCCATACCGGTTCGTAGGCTAAAATTATTTTTGCGAACTCTTTTGCCGAAAGGTGAAACAGCGACTCTTGAATTTGACGCTTTACCACCTCAAAATGGTTGCCGGCTTCACGCTCCTTCAGCACCTCGCCAATGCAAAAGATGGGAGTAAGATTGTTTTTGAGTGCCAGCTCTGTTTTGGTTTTTAGCGTACCGGAGGTTTCTCCATAGTAGGCTCTTCTTTCGCTGTGACCCAGTATTACGTAACGGGCTCCGGTTGATTTCACCATTTCTGCCGAAATTTCGCCGGTGTAGGCGCCCGATTCATGGTCGGCACAGTTTTGCGCCGAAACTCCCAACAAATTCTGGTCGGTGATTTTACAAACCTCCGAAAGGTGGATAAATGGCGTGCCAATAACTACCCTGCAATTGGGTTTATGGCTCTTTATTGCTTCAATAAGCTCTTTGGTGAGTTCGATGCCTTCCTGAAGATTCTTGTTCATCTTCCAGTTTCCGGCTACAATGTTTTGTCTCATTTTGCTCTATTTTTAGTTTTAATTGATTTTAAAGTGATGGTGGCTGCCAGTATCAATAAAAACAGGTGACTCCATATTATTAATCTGGTTTTGTTTTTTTGGCTTTGCAACAGCGCTGTACTCAGCGGATATTTCAACTGTTCAGGGGTGGGTAAATCGCGAAAATGCCATTTGCCCGTTACCGTTCCATTGTTTATCAGCACCAAACCGGGGTTTGAGCGAATGATGGTTTTCAGGTTGGTTTCGTCGCCCTGCAAAAAGGTAAAAAGGGTATTGTAGGTGCGTTCAAAGGCATCGGTCTCCCCGGGCGATGAGGCGGTAACCAGGTAGAAGGGATTGTTGAACCGGCTCTGTGCTGCCGACAGTTCGGCCAGATGAAGTGCAACCTTCGGGGGAATTTTTGAAACATCGGGCGAAATCATTAAAAGCAGAGGCTCCTGCTGTTGCAGCAACTGTTCGGTGATATCCTCATCCTGAGAATCTTGCAGTATAAAGTCGTGAATTGGCGGTTGATACCCCTCTTTGATCATTTTGGTTTCACTGGCAACAAAAGTCCAGGTTGTGTCCTCGTAAGGATAATTGTCCACCGTGAAGGTTTGCTGCCGGCCCTCTTTCTCCAACACAAAGGTGGTTTCAAATTCCGGAGGGCTTGCATCTTCGGGGATGGACATGCCCGAGGGGAGATGTTTCCCAATGGCGTAGGGCCTGAAGTCGATGAGTGGCAGATGCCGCAGACTGTAAATGGCAATGCCGGTAATGTAGGCCAGCATCAGCAGCGCAAAGGCACTTTGACGCGGGAAGCTGTAGGGTGATACCAATTTTTTGGATGTGATTACCAGATAGGTGGCAAAGACCATTATCACCACGTTTTTCCAAAAGGTTTGCCAGTTGGTTAAGATGAGCGCGTCGCCAAAGCACCCGCAGTCCGACACAGGGTTAAAAAGGGCCAGCCCCAACGCCAGCAGGGTGAAAAAGGCCATAAAAATAAATGCAAGCCTGGCCGTTATTTTTGGAAAAGCATTGAAGACGAGAAGTGTGCCCAGCATAAACTCCAGGGCTGCCAGGGCAATGGCCAGCGGCTGGGAGAGCGACATCATCCACTCCATGCCAAAAGCCTGAAAATAGTCGCTGAACTTCACTGCTCCGCCTACCGGGTCAACGGCTTTTACAAAACCTGAAAATACAAAGGTTAAACCAACAATTACCCTGCTGATAAATCCAAATAGTTTTAACATAGTGCTGTATTGCTTAATTGGATGGCACTCCGGCCACTTCTTCCGGAAACTCCAGTTTTATGAGGCCGAATACGGCATAATTGATAATATCCCTATAATTGGCATCGATGCCCTCCGATGCGAGCGTTTTGCCACGGTTGTCCTCAATTTGTTTGGTGCGGTGAAGCTTCATCAGTATGAGGTCGGTAAAGGAGCTGATGCGCATACTCCTCCAGGCTTCGTCGTAATCGTGATTTTTATTCTCCATCAGGTTTTTGGCTGCATATATATGTTTGTTGTATAGTTCCAATGCCTGGGGAGCCTCCAAGTCGGGCTGGTTGGCCGGGCCCAGCTCCAGTTGAATGAGTGCCATGGTGGCGTAATTAACGATGCCTATAAACTCCGACTTAATATCCTCCTCAATCTTTGAAACGCCCTTGGTTTCGATGCTTCGGATGCGCTGTGCCTTGATAAATATCTGGTCGGTCATCGATTCGGGGCGCAGAATGCGCCAGGCCGTTCCGTAATCTTTGGTCTTTTTTTCAAATATATCTCTGCAAAGATTGGCAACGTGCTCAAATTGTTGGTTTGTTTTATTTGCCATCACTTGGTTTTAAGCCGTAAAATTACAAAAACATGTGGAACAAACCTGCCTGTTTACGCTTTTCTATACACTAGAGTTGAAACCCTGGCTATAATCTGTTTGAAATATGCGATATTTTGCTTTCTTTTGTTTTTGTTTTTAACTCAATCATTTTTTAAAGCAACTGCACTGCATGAAAGTAGAACACGAAACGGCAGGTTCTTTTTTGCGCTTCAGGCAATCCATTAATTGTGGCGGGCAGCTCTTCGATTTGTCGAGGCCTGTGGTAATGGGTATTGTGAACATTACCCCCGACAGTTTTTATGAAGGAAGCCGCTTTACAGGAAGGCAGAGGGTTGTGGAGCGTGTGGGACAGATTTTGGAGCAGGGCGGGAAACTGACCGATGTTGGCGCCTATTCTTCGCGGCCGGGCGCCCGTGCACTTTCGTTGCAGGAGGAGGGCGAACGGTTGTGGCCGGTATTGGAAGCCATTCGTGAACACTATCCGGTGGCTGTTTTGTCGGTAGATACCTTCAGGAGTGCAATTGCTCGAAAAGCTGTAGAGGATTTCGGAGTGTGTATGGTTAACGATATTTCAGGCGGAGACCTTGATGAAGCCATGTTTGAAACCATTGCCCACCTGCAGGTACCCTATGTGTTGATGCACATGCAAGGGACGCCTGCCAACATGCAACTCAATCCGCATTACAACGATGTGGTGGGAGAGGTAATAGTGGCATTGGCCGAAAAAACAAGACTTTTAAGGGAACTGGGAGTCAACGACATACTATTGGATCCGGGGTTTGGGTTTGGAAAGAATGTGGAACACAATTACCAGCTTTTAAGGGCTCTGGATCAATTTAAAATGTTTGAATTGCCGGTGTTGGTGGGGTTATCACGCAAGTCGATGATATATAAGTTTTTGGGCGGTGATGCTGCCTCGGCACTCAATGGTACCACCGCACTTAACACAGTGGCGCTGATAAAAGGTGCCCAAATTTTACGGGTACATGATGTACAGGAGGCGGTAGAATGCATTAACCTGGTTGAGAAGCTTAATAATTAACAGATCAGTCATGACGTTTTTGGAAATCCGGTTTATCGACCTGGTGGATATTTTTTTGGTGGCCTACCTGATGTATCGCTTGTATAAGTTGATTCGGGGAACGGTTGCACTCAATATCTTTATCGGACTTTTTTCTTTTATTCTCTTTTGGCTCCTGATAAAGGCGCTTAACATGGAGCTGTCGTCCACCATTCTCGACAACTTTGTAAATGTGGGTGTTCTGGCAGTTATTATTGTGTTTCAACAGGAGATAAGAAGGTTTTTGCTACTGCTTGGCAGCCGTTATAATCTGTTCAATAAGTTACCTTTCGACCGAATGTTTGAGTCCAAATTGCCGGGTATGATGAGTATTTATATTAAGCCTATCGTGAAGGCTTGCGAAGGGTTTGCACGTACGCGTACCGGTGCCCTCATAGTAATTACCAAAAATGCGGAATTGCTCGATTTTGTACATACCGGTGAGTTGCTTAATGCCGTTATATCAAGGCAGTTACTTGAGAATATATTTTTTAAAAACAGTCCTTTGCATGATGGAGCGGTTATTATTAACCGTAATAAAATAAAGGCAGCCGGTTGTATATTGCCTGTTTCTCAAAACCGGGACCTGCCCAAGCGCTACGGGCTCCGACACCGGGCCGGACTGGGCATCACCGAGGCTACCGATGCGGTGGCCATTGTGGTTTCGGAGGAGCGGGGGCAAATCTCCTTTTTTCAGCGTGGCGAGGGAGAGTACAACATCACCGTGGAGGTTCTTGAAAAGCGACTCGAAAAAGTGGGTATGACCGGAGGAGGATGAGGCAGGGAAGATGCCTGCCTGCCGACCGCAGGAAAGGCAGGGAGGCATCTTCCCTGCCTACCGGCAGGCATGCATGCTTCGGTCTTCCCGCTTCCCACGTCGTGCTTCTGTCTTTTTTCAACCTCAAACTAAATAATTTATGAAAGACTCTTTAATCAGTAGTATGCCCATCTACGACGAGGGTTGGCTGGTATCACTTGGTTTTCAGCAATATATTTTACTGGGGGTCATTATCGTATTGCTTGTGGCGAGCTGGTGGGGTACCAGGCCATCGCGAATAAAGAATCAGTCTGAAGTGAAAGGCTATCTCTATAAAGGGTTGCTGTGGGCAGCTCGCATAATAGCTGTGTTTTTTCTTACTTTATGGACTTTGGAGGTTCTGGGTTTGGGTTGGAACGAGTTTTTTTCTACCTCGGTGATTACTATTGCAGATGAAGTGCCGGTGTCTCCATTTTTTATTCTCACACTTATTTTTGGTATTTACTTATTGGTGGCTTCCAATATGTTTATAAAGTCGCTGGTGATTAAAGCTGGAGAGAAGTGGGGGTTCGACCGTGGCATTGGACGACAGCTGCGCCGTTTTTTTATGCTGTTTCTTTTTGCAGCCATTGGCGGATTCTGGCTAAAGATTGCCGGCTCCTTTCTGATGAGTATATTTAGTGACGAGCTCTTTTCGGTGAAGGATGTGAGGATATCGCTGGGGAGTACCATTTATCTGATCATCATTTTGTATGGCGTATCTATTGGAGTTAAATTGGTGGAGCTGCTCTATACCCGGCATACAGTTAAAAAGGGTCTCAATGTGGGGCAGTCACGCACCGTTTTTCAGTTGTTTAAATACGCCTTTTGGCTGGTGGTTTTTATCCTTCTGCTCGAGTCTATTGGGTTGGACTTAACCGTTTTGTTAGCTGGTTCTGCCGCTCTGCTGGTTGGATTGGGGATTGGAATCCAGGGACTTTTTAACGATTATGTGTCGGGTTTGGTGCTGCTGTTCGAGGGCTCCATAAAAGTGGGGCATGTGGTGGAAATTGGGAAAGATGTTATAGGGCGGGTGATGGATGTGGGCCTGCGCACTTCCACCATACTAACCCGCGATAATATTATAATGATTGTCCCCAATCACCTGTTTGTGCAGGACAATGTGATCAACTGGAGTTACAATGAGCCTAAAACACGTTTTTATGTGGATGTAGGAGTGGCCTATGGTTCGGATGTGCGGCTGGTAGAAAAACTTTTGATAGATTGTGCTCTCGAACACAAAGATGTGATAGCCGATCCCAAGCCTTTTGTATTTTTTAGGAATTTTGGCGACTCATCACTCGATTTCAGACTCTATTTTTGGGTGGAGGAGGTGTTTTATGTGGAAAAATTGAGGAGTGCTTTGCGGTTTGCCATCGATGAAAAATTCAGAGCCCACCATGTGGAAATACCATTTCCGCAAAGAGATTTGCATTTAAAGAGCGGATGGGAGAAAATGGGGGCGAAGGAAGCAGAGAAAAAAGTTTGACGGAAGAAGAGAAGACCGAAGACCGAAGACGCCTGCCTGCCGATAGGTAGGGAAGCGTCTTCCAACTTCCAAACTTCTAACTTCTAACTTCTAACTTTTAACTTTTAACTTCTAACTTAACACCATGAACATAGCTATCAGCGGTGCTACCGGTTTTATTGGCAGTGCCTTATCAGAAACTTTAAAAGAACACGGACACAGTGTGACCGCGCTTACCCGGGAAGATTTTTCGGGCGGTGTGAATCATTTAATCCAAAAATTGGAAGGTGTGCACGGGGTGGTTAACCTGGCCGGTGCTCCCATCTTAAAAAGATGGACAGATGCGTGGAAACTGACTATTTATCAAAGTCGTGTGGAGACCACCAGTCTTCTGGTGGCGGCCATTAATGGCCTGGAAAAGGCACCTAAAGTCTTTATTTCGACTTCGGCAACCGGTATTTACGATGCGGTTGAGGTACACGATGAATTCTCCACCTCTTTTGCTAAAGATTTTTTGGGCGAGGTGTGTACCGACTGGGAATCGGAAGCCATGAAGGTGGATAGAAGAGAGGTGCGCCTGGTTATTTTACGATTGGGCATTGTTTTAGCGCGGCAGGGCGGTGCATTAAAGCAGATGTTGTTACCCTTTAAACTGGGCCTGGGCGGAAAGTTGGGTGATGGTTTGCAGGCTATGCCCTTTATTCATTTGCACGATTTGGTGAACGGCATTGAGTGGGCCCTTACCACATACGGCAAAAAAGGAATTTTTAATATGGTGGCACCGCAAATAATTTCCAACAGTCAGTTTACCAGATTGTTGGCCAAAGCATTACACCGGCCCGCCTTTATGCAGGTTCCTCAATTTGTGCTTAAAGTGTTATATGGGGAAGGGGCTTTGGTGCTCACGGGGGGACAAAAAGTGGTCTCTGCACGTTTGAAGCAGGAGGGGTTTGCCTTTAAATTCCCCGACATGGAATCGGCGCTAAAAGCTCTGTTTAAGTAAAAGGCTTTCAAAAGGATTTGTATCATTTTTAAAAATTCTATTTGGTTCCCAAATCCACAAAAAAAGAGTTGCCGGAAAGGCAACTCTTTTTAAATTAAAACTTACTTTAAACCTACAGTTGAGGTCCGGCAGCAACCAGCGCTTTGCCCTCTTCGTTGTCGGTGTATCTCTCAAAGTTTTTAATAAATCTGGCAGCCAGGTCTTTGGCTTTGGCGTCCCACTCTTTTGAATCGGCATAAGTATCACGCGGATCAAGGATTTTGGGATCAACACCTTGCAGTGCCGTGGGTACGGTGAGATTAAAGATAGGCATTTTTTTGGTCGGCGCCTTTTCGATGGAGCCATCCAGAATATGGTTGATAATGCCACGTGTATCTTTAATGGAGATGCGTTTTCCGGTTCCGTTCCAGCCGGTGTTTACCAGATAGGCTTCAGCACCTGCGGCTTCCATTCGTTTCACCAACTCTTCACCGTATTTGGTGGGGTGCAGTGACAAAAAGGCTGCGCCAAAGCAAGCGGAAAAAGTGGGCATAGGCTCGGTAACACCACGCTCGGTGCCGGCCAGCTTAGCGGTAAAGCCCGAAAGAAAGTGGTATTTGGTTTGCTCGGGAGTCAATTTCGACACGGGCGGCATCACACCAAAGGCATCTGCGGTGAGGAATATCACTTTTGAGGCATGCCCGGCTTTCGAAACTGGCTTTACAATATTGTCGATGTGATAGATGGGATAGGAGACACGTGTGTTCTCGGTTTTCGATCCATCCTCAAAATCTATTTTACCATTGTTGTCAACAACCACGTTTTCCAGAAGGGCATCACGTTTGATAGCAGCATAGATTTCCGGCTCCGATTCTTTGTCCAGGTGAATGGTTTTGGCATAACAACCTCCTTCAAAGTTGAATACGCCATCGTCGTCCCAGCCATGCTCATCGTCGCCAATAAGGGCGCGATTGGGGTCGGTGGAAAGGGTTGTTTTTCCGGTTCCCGAAAGGCCGAAGAAGATGGCTGTTTTGCCATCCTTACCCAAGTTGGCCGAGCAGTGCATAGCTGCAATGCCCTGCAGAGGCAGGAAGTAGTTCATCATGGCAAACATACCTTTTTTCATCTCACCGCCGTACCACGACCCGCCAAGCACATGCATCTTCTCGGTGAGATTGAACACGGTATAAACTTCCGAGTTCAAACCCTGTCTTTTCCAGTTGGGGTTTACGGTTTTTGAGGCATTTAACGATACAAAATCGGGCTCGCCGTAGTTCTCCAACTCCTCCTTGGTAGGGCGAATAAACATGTTTTTTACAAAATGGGCCTGCCAGGCTACCTCCATGATAAAGCGCACTTTCAGACGTGTGTCGTCGTTGGCACCGCAAAAGGTGTCCATCACAAAAAGTCTTTTCCCTGAAAGCTGCTGTGCAGTGAGTTCTTTAAGTTCTTTCCACACTTCAGGTGTAGTGGGTTTATTGTCGTTCTTAGCCTTATCCGAAGTCCACCAGATGGTGTTTTCGGAGGTGGCATCTTTTACGATAAATTTGTCCTTGGGCGAACGTCCGGTAAAGATACCGGTATCCACAGCCACCGCACCCAAATCGGTTACAATACCTTTTTCATAACCTTTCAACCCGGGGCTGGTTTCCTCTTTAAATAGTTGTTCATATGAAGCATTGTGTACAATCTCCTGTACATCGGTAATGCCATACTTGCTTAAATCTAGCTTAGCCATAGTGTAACGATTTATTTTTAAATAATACTCTTTTCAAATAGGGGTTTATAAAATCAGGTGCAAAGATAACAAAGATTGTCATTAGAGAATTATTTCTTTAATCTTTTAGCATCAAACCTTGCATGTTTAACATTTGTTATGTTTGAAGGAGGTAGATTGATGAGAGATGGAGGAAGATGCCTGCCTGCCGATCGGCAGGCAGGCATCTTCCAGCCTCGATCTTTCCTCCTCATCACAGCATATTCCCAATCCTTATTCCGAAGTAAACTGTTCGCGGGGTTGTGGGGCCATACACATAGGCCGGGTCGCGGTTTATTCCGGTGTCGAAATCACTTTGATAGGCGTTAAAGATGTTTTTCATGCCTGTATATATTTGCAATGTTGCTCCGTTAATGCGCATACTGTATTGCAGTTTAAGCCCCAGTTCAAAGAATGGCTCCGATGTTTTCAATACGTTCTCGTTGTAGGGAACCAGCATTTTTCCCGTATAATTGCCGGTAGATGCTACTCCAAATTTTATGAGTGGCTGCCAGTCGATGGTAAAATAACCGTATTTGTCAGGGGTTCTGAAAAAACGGGTTTCTCCCAGTTCGTGTACCTCCTGATATTCACTTTTTTGAATTGTGAAGCCACCTTTGGCTGCAATTTTTCGCGATGGTATTATGTTGGCTTCCAGATTAACTCCCTGCACGTGCGCACCCTTTTCGGCATTCACACGGGTGTAAATTACGGTGCCGTTTTCATCGGGTGCACCAAACTCGTTAACAAAGGCGTTGTCCAGCCGGGTGTAAAACCCCTCTACAAGAAAATCAACAAATATCTTGTTGAATTGTTTGTTTAAATCCAACGAAGCCATAAAACTATAGCTGGTCTCCTGCTCAAGATCGGGGTCATTTTGGTGAATGATCTGCCTGGCGCCGGAGGTTTCGATGTGCAAATCTTCATCAAATATTTGCGGAGCCCGATAGCCTTGTGAATAACTTGCCCTGGCCTGTAGATCATCCATAAGGTTGTACTTGAGGGTGACCCTGGGGCTTAGTACATTTCCCGAGGTTGAATTATCGTGGGTTTTGGCTTTATCTTTCACCCGGTAATGGTCGAAACGGGCTCCTAATGAGAGGTTAAGCCGACCTATATCCATCCTGTATTGAGTAAACAAACCCAAAGTATTGGTGGATTGGTCGGTCACGGTCCTATTTTCGGTGTAGGGTCCCTCTTCCACCGTGAAATCGGGGTTTTCAACATCGGGATAACCCAGTTTTTTATCTTTGAGTTGGGCGCCGCTCTCTTCAATACCTGTAATAAGGGTTGAACCACTAAAATTAGCGCTGTATTGGCTGCCCACGGCAAAGGAAAAATCTTTGGTATTGCCATAGCTATTGAGTGAATGGTTGGCTCCATAGTAGGAATCCCGATCAACATGTTGGCCGGAGGCATAGATAGAAAGTTTGTCCGATTCCCTGAAAAACTGATCGTAGGCCAGCGCCCCGGTGGTTATGTTGTGGTCAACGGCCTCCGCAATATTGGCCATGTGCAGGGGATAGTCGTGCCGATCGCCGCCACGGCGGTTTTCTTTGATGTTGAAAAAGTCGGCTGTAAGTTTGTTTCGGGTGCCAGACCGGTGATATATCCTTGCGCCAATGGTGGTGTTTTTGATAGAGGTGAGCTCCGAAAAGCCATCGTTGTTGGCATCGAATGGTTTGCGATCGCGGTAAAAGCCATACATCGCCAATCCCGTTTTGCTGTCGGGCGAAACCACCGAAGCATTAAAATTTACGTTGTTGTCGGCAGCCGGGTCTCCTGAATTGGAAAGTCCCACTCCGGTACTGCTATGACTGGTTCCAAACTCATAAGAATTATTCAGAGGGTCTTTTAAAATCAGATTGATGGTGCCGGCAATGGCGTTGCCGCCATAGAGTGCCGAACCGCCTCCGCGTATCACCTCCACGCGTTCTATCATATTGGCGGGTATCAATTCCAGACCATAAACACTGGCTAAACCGCTAAATATAGGTCTGCTGTTGATGAGTATTTGAGAGTAGGGGCCTTCCATTCCGTTCATTCGCACTTGCGAGAAACCGCAATTCTGGCAGTTGTTTTCCATGCGCAATCCGGGGCTGAAATTAAGTCCTTCGCTCAGGGTAACCGATTGGGTAGTGTAAAACAGTTGAGGAGTTATAGTGGTTACAATAATGGAAGCATTGGTGCGGTTCGTGCTGTTGCGATCGGCGGTAATCACCACCTCTTCAATGCCCAGAACATCTTCTTCCAGCACAAAGTTTATTTCTTTGGTTTCATTCATGGCAATGTCTATCTCTTTTCTTTGAGCTCTGTAGCCTAAATATTGCGCTTTCACATGCAGGTGTCCTACAGGTAAATTTATGAGGCGAAAATGTCCCGTTTCGTCGGTGGAGGTACCAATGGTGGTGTTTTCGATGCTAATGGTTGCAAAGGAAATATGCACGCCGTTAACATCCACCACGTGACCTATGATGTTGGCATCGGAGCCCTCTTTTTGTGCATGTACCAATGGACTTGTAAATAACAATAGAATGGTAATTGATGGGATTAAAAATCTCATTATTTTTTGTTTAAATAGATGTTGAATAGGTGGTTGAGTAGATATCTTCCCCTAATAGGTGGAGAGAAATAGGGCATTATTTACCCTACATGCAGCCCCGGAGATGAGATCATTGAGTCCAATCCAAGTCCTCTAAAGGGGACTTGGAAGAGTTTATTGACTTTCAACGAGTTCCCCCTTGGGGGTTAGGGGTAGAAAAGTTGAAAATCAAAGAACTCTGACTTTTCGGAGTGGACTCAGGAATGTGTTTTATGCCAGGCAGGGCGGAGCACGTCTCCGTTTGTTGGTGGGGAGAGCATTTGTACCGGAGAATCTATAGGCGATTTTGTACTCAAAAGATACAGGGAACCGCAGTAGTAACGGGGTTAAAAAAAGTGTAGAAAAGAGGAGGTCAAGGCCATCGAAAAAGAGGAACTCAGCATTAGAGTGCCCGTGGCCCGGTGAAGTTGCGTTGTTTCCCGATTTTTGAAAGGGGTGAGCGTGAGTAACGCTTTGTCCGTCGGCGAATTTATGAGTATGAATAAACAGGGCTCTGTTTACAATCCAAAGGCTCAGGATGCCGATCATAAACAGAGAAGTGGTGCTTATGATCAGATGGCGGATTTTACTCATGTCACAAAAGTACCTGATATTTTTAAATTTTTAAAATAATCGGTTGAAAAGTTGTGCTGCATGGATTAAAATCACCATTAATGGGGAGATTGGCATATGCTTGTAAAAAAGGCAGGTAAAAGAGATTCTTTACCTGCCAGTGCTTTATGCCTTTTTTTTAATCCCGTTTAACATTTTAAAAAAGAGGCACTTTTTTTCCCAATTACCGGAGTTTCTTACGACCTGGGGTGGAACTGAATAATAGTGTTTTTCAGATATTCTTTATCCAGGTGGGTATAAATTTCGGTGGTAATGATGGACTCATGTCCCAGCATCTCCTGAACGGCTCTTAAGTTGGCGCCACCATCAATCAGATGAGTGGCAAAAGAGTGACGGAAGGTGTGCGGGCTTACATTCTTCTCCAGGCCGAGCTTCTGGGTAATATTTTTAATGATGGTAAAGATCATTACCCGTGAAAGCTTTTTACCCCGGCGGTTTAAAAACAGCACATCTTCATGTTCGGGATGAATTTTGAGGTTGCGCCGGTATTCGCTCAAATAGAGGTTAATCTCTTTGATAGCCTTGGTGCTGATTGGTACCAGGCGCTCTTTGCTGCCCTTTCCTTCAATCTTCACAAATCCCGATTCGAAGAACAGGTTGGATATTTTAAGGTCAATGAGCTCCGATACCCGCAGCCCACAGCTGTAAAGGGTCTCTAAAATGGCTTTGTTGCGTTGCCCTTCGGGCTTTTTGATGTCAATGGCATTGATGATGGTATCTATCTCCTCCACAGTAAGTATCTCCGGGAGTTTGCGACCCACTCTGGGCGCTTCCAGAAGCGCTGTGGGGTCGCGATCTACCTTCTCTTCGATTAAAAGGAATTTGTAGAACGACTTAATGCCGCTGATAACGCGGGCTTGTGTGCGCGGGCTAATTCCGCGGCTGTTAATCCATGCCATCATCTCCTTAAGGTGGGCAAGAGTCACCTCTTCGGGGCCGATGTGATGCCCCTGATCGCGTAAAAACTGAACCAATTTAACCAAATCGGTTACATACGCATGAATAGAATTATCTGAGAGTCCCCGTTCGACTTTCAAATAATTTCTGAATTCACTAATTTCTGATTCCCAATTCATAATAATTAAAGTTTAAGTGATTAATTTAATTTCCCATTTTGAGTTTATATATGCATTTATATCTACTCCTATAATTATAATTGTTAAAGGTGCAAATTTTTTTTATGATAATGCAAACTTTTTGACGTCTATTTTTCAATAAAACAAATTTTTTTAATTTAAATTGAAGTCGTATTTTTGTGCCATAGATGCAAACCGAGTATATGAAGATACTAATTATCAATGGACCCAATCTCAATTTGTTGGGGGTTCGCGAGCCTGAAACATATGGCCATCAGACTTTTGAGGAGTTCTTCGAGACATTAAAGAGAGAATTCTCCGACATTGACCTGCGTTACTTTCAATCGAACAGCGAAGGCCAACTCATTGACGAGTTGCACAAACATGGATTTTCCGCCAACGGCATCATTTTAAATGCAGGCGCATTTACCCATACCTCGGTGGCACTTGCCGATGCCATCTCTGCAATCAGCACTCCGGTGGTTGAGGTTCATCTTTCCAATATATTCAAAAGAGAGTCCTTCAGGCACCATTCTTTTATTGCGCCAGTTTGCCTGGGCTCTATTTCAGGCTTTGGTTTGCTTTCTTACCGGCTTGCCATGGAAGCACTTTTGAATCGATAAACTTTCTGCCATACTATATTTTACTGGCTTAATACTATTTTAAATGAGTAAATACACAAAAATTGTAGCTACAATATCCGATAAACGTTGCGATGTTGAATTTCTGGAAGCATTGTACCAGGCCGGGATGAATGTGGTGCGTTTAAATACAGCTCATCTCGATTTTGAAGGGCTCGATAAAATTATAAATAATGTACGGCAGGTCTCCGACAAGATTGCTCTGTTGATAGATACCAAGGGCCCGGAAATTAGAACTACGGTAACAGAAACCGATTTGGAGCTTAAAGCCGGAATGAAGGTGATGCTTGCCGGCAAACCCAACGAGCCAACCACCGCCGATCGCATCTGCGTATCTTATTCCAATATTTCGGAGGATGTGGCTGACGGTACCCATATACTAATTGACGACGGAGAGATTGGCATGGTGGTGACTGGTCGCAGTAGTGAAGGCCTGATTTGTAAAGTGCTGAACGATGGCATGCTGGGTAGTCGTAAGAGTGTAAATATACCCGGGGTGCGTATTAATTTACCCTCAGTTACCGAGCGCGATATACGCAACATCCATTATGCCATTGAAAACAATATTGACTTTATTGCTCACTCATTTGTGCGCAATCGCGACGATGTATGGGCGGTGCAGAAAATATTGAACGAGAAGGACAGCCCCGTAAAGATTATTGCCAAAATTGAAAACCAGGAGGGGGTTGAGAATATTGATGAAATTATTCAGCATGTTTATGGGGTGATGGTGGCCCGGGGCGATCTGGGGATTGAAATACCCCAGGAGAAGATTCCCGGACTTCAGCGCCAGATAATTCGTAAATGTGTGGAGGCGAAGAAGCCGGTGATTGTTGCTACCCAGATGCTGCAATCGATGATACACAACCCGCGCCCAACCAGAGCTGAGGTAACCGATGTGGCCAACGCCATTTATTACCGCACCGACGCCATCATGTTGAGTGGCGAAACGGCTTATGGGGGCTATGCGGTGGAATCGGTAAAAACCATGTCGAGCATCGCCCGGGAGGTGGAGAATACCAAAGACAGCCGCAACGACATTCCTGTGGACCTTGTAAAGCACGACATCACTGCCTATCTGGCCGATACCGCTGTGGCAGCTTCGCGCGAACTGGATATAAAAACCGTGATGACCGACAGTTTAACGGGAAAGACTGCCCGTTACCTGGCTGCCTTCAGGGGCAACAAACCCGTGATAGCGGTCTGCTACAACAAAAGGGTAGCCCGCGAACTGGCCCTTTCATATGGTATATTTCCCATCCTTGCCGAAACCGGAAAATCAAAAACCGAGATCGTTGGTAAAACACTCATCCGCCTCAAAGAAGCGGCTCACCTCAACGATGGCGACCTGGTGGCCTACCTGGGTGGAAGCTTTGGTATTGGAGGAGGCACCACTTACCTGGAGATCATTACTGTGGAGGAGTTGGTGCGTAAAAGCGGCCGCTAATACTTGTAATCCTCTCTCGTAAAATGATGATTTAAGAGTTTTGTTCTATTGTAAAAACCAAAAGAACGATTATCTTTGCAACGCTTTAAAAAAGTGGTCGTTTTTGGTCTGGTAGTTCAGTTGGTTAGAATGCCGGCCTGTCACGCCGGAGGTCGCGAGTTCGAGTCTCGTCCAGACCGCTTAAGACATCAGTTTATTGGTTCGATCGTTTATTGGTCTGGTAGTTCAGTTGGTTAGAATGCCGGCCTGTCACGCCGGAGGTCGCGAGTTCGAGTCTCGTCCAGACCGCCATCAATGCCGGTATTGGTCGAACCTTTTTTGGTCTGGTAGTTCAGTTGGTTAGAATGCCGGCCTGTCACGCCGGAGGTCGCGAGTTCGAGTCTCGTCCAGACCGCCAGAAAAAAACAGAAAGCCCCTTTGCTCTGAACAAAGGGGCTTTTGTATTTTAGAACTTGCAGATAAGCAGGTTTCCGCGTTAAACGGATCAAGGCAATCTGAAGAACGAGAAATGCACCTTTCCGTATTTTCGGAGTTGCCAAAAGCCCGGATAGGTCTCAAAATTCCGGTGGGGGCCATGCTCTAAAACAAACAGGCCCTCTGCGGTAAGATGTGTGGGAGTGACCACCACGGAGGGCAGCGATTCCAACTGAGGATGGTCAAATGGCGGATCAGCAAAGATGAGGGAATAGGGTTGTTTATTTTGCTTCAGATACTTGAAAACGTCGGCTCTTACTGCTCTGATTTGTTTGTCTAAGGCAAGCTCTTCCACACAGCGTTTGATGAAGGAATAGTGCCGATAGTTATGCTCTACCGCAATAACTGTGGGGCAGTCGCGTGAAGCAAACTCATAGGAGATGGCACCCGTTCCTGAAAAAAGGTCCAGCACATTTTGCGCTTCAAAATCCAGCATGTTGTTCAGTACATTAAAGAGGTTTTCACGCGCCTGATCGGTGGTAGGGCGGGCGTTGAAAGCAGCAGGCGGGGAAAATCGGCGGCCCTTGAGCTTTCCGCTGATTATACGCATGACGAGAGACTTAATAAATTGTGAAACCGTGTTCCGGATACTTCCCTGAAGATAGGACTGTACTGAAAATTAGCCGGTCGTTCGGCCGGCTTTATGTTTTTAATATATTTAGCCAGCTGAGTAGAAGCAGATTGAAACGACGGATGTCCGCCCGAAATAAGCACCTGGGTGTAGCGGGGTGGCAGTTTCAGTTGCTCAAATACAAACAAAGTAAAATACAGAAGATCACTTTCCCCGCCTATTTTAAAAGTATTGCACAGCTTTAAATTGTTCTTTTCCAAAACAGTTATATTAAAGCATTTGGGCTGCAAATTAATCAACACCAGGTTTTGCCCTGCGCCATACCGGTTAATGGCCAGTCTGGTTTCTACCATTGGTGTGTATTCCTGAAAAAACAGCGGTGCCTGAAATTGACGTTGAAACAGTTCTACTATTTTTTGAGGAACGGCAAAAACATTCCAGGCATCGGCAAGCTTCATTTTTGTGTGCAGGATAGCATGGTCGTCCGGAATTTGATGACAAAAAGAGAGCCACTCGCGACCCTCTTTGGTATCAAAAATACCCGAAGGAACAAGCGTTGCCCAAGGTGTTGAATAGAGTATAAACACCTTTTTAAACGGAAGGTTAAGCAGGTTGAATTGCTTAAAAACCGACTCCAGAACCTCGGCTATTTCCTCTTTTTGAGCAGCTTCGGTTTTAATGTGGCAAAACTGTATGTACTCGTTCCGCACCGGATCGATGGTACAAAAAGAAAATCCATCCAGGGCAACCTGGATGGATAGAAAATAGGATGAGGTGATGGTTGAATCAAATGTATCGTCTATAACCGATATTTCGGTATCCATAAAGGCCCTCATTTATTAGTGCTTATTCCCAGTTGCCGGCGCTGTTGTTGGCCTCTTCAAGAGAGCCTACCTTTAGTCCGGGGTATCTCTCCAGCTTTCGGCTTTTGTCGTTGAGGTTAATCACCTCCTGCTCCTCAAGACCTTTGAGGTAGGTGTTGTTGAGAGTTTTAGCTTCAAACACCGGTACATTTACACCCGATGCCGTTTGAATTGAAGCGACACCCATCTGGAACTGCTCTCCACCGGAAAAGGGTACATAGCGCAAAGAGTCCACGTCAAAACCGCGCGCAAATAGCGAATCCCTAACGCTAACTCTGATAGTGTCGCGTTTAATGATGCCCAGCTTCAAAGCCGAAAGCTCGGTCATCCCCGCCTCTAACATGCTGTCCGAAAGTCTGCCTTCCATTCGAACCAGAGGAATCGAGTCATTTTTTACAAAATTGATAAGCGTATCGAAGCTGGAGGTGAACTTTCCATGAACCGACTTATAAGTGTTTTGGGCGGACCGGATATCTACCAGACGTTCAATTACTTTAGTTTGTCTTCTTTGTTGAGCTTGCTGAAATCTTACCGGTTTCTGAATGCTTTCCACGCAAAGATAACCCAGAAGAATGATGGCAAGGGTCAGGACAATCTGAAATACTGTTTTCATTATTATCGGATTTTGTTTTAGTTTGACGTTACAAATTTATAAAAAAAATCAGTTCCATTTTTTTAAAAGTTGAATAATTAAGCCGTTTCCAGCTTTTTCCCTGCTTACATGTCTTTCGAAAGACAACTATTTAACGCTGAAGCCTGGAAACGTTCTATTGATGTATTGCAGATGTCTTTAAACTATTTGCTGCGAATCTACTAAATTGTTTTTTACATTTGCACCTATGCTCAATGATTTTTTAACCGAACAGATATTGTTGCAGCTTGCATTGACTCCAACACCTTCCCAAAAAGCTGCTGCTATTGAGTTGGGTCATTTTCTTGCCAGCGATTCTAAAGATACGATTTTTTTACTTACCGGCTATGCAGGTACGGGAAAAACTACACTTGTAGGATCGGTTATAGGCACGATTGATGTTTTGAAACAAAACACAGTGCTTCTGGCACCCACCGGTCGTGCTGCAAAAGTGCTTGGCACCAACACGGGGAAGCCTGCCTATACCATTCACAAAAAAATATACCGGCAGCAATCATCCAAAGATGGCTTTGCCGCATTCGACCTGAATAAAAATCTTCATAAAGATACGCTTTTCGTGGTGGATGAAGCCTCGATGATCGACAACAGCGGCAGTGGCGCCTTTTGGGGCTCGGGGCGGCTGTTAGATGATTTGATGAAGTATGTTTACGGGGGACGCAATTGCCGGTTGTTGCTTATTGGCGACGATGCACAGCTCCCTCCCGTGGGGATATCGATAAGTCCGGCTCTGGAGCCTGATACATTGGCAGGGTATGGATTAACAGTTTACAATGCACGACTGACTCATGTGGTGCGGCAGAAAATGGGCAGCGGCATTCTTAAAAATGCAACTCTTTTACGGGAGCTCCTGGATCAACCCAATCCGGAGGGGCAGTTTCCACAGTTTGTAGTGGACGGGCTTCCCGATGTACGCCGCATTACAGGAAATGAGCTGATTGATGAGCTGGATTCCTGTTATGGCCTGTATGGACTGGAGGAGACCCTGGTGATTTGCAGAACCAATAAGCGCGCCAACCAGTTTAATCAGGGCATCCGAAACTCTATTCTGGCGCTGGAGGAGGAGCTCACTGTTGGTGATTTTTTACTGGTGATGAAGAATAACTACCATTGGTTAAAGGACTCTAATGAAGAGGTGAGCTTTATTGCCAATGGCGATATTGCCGAGGTGTTGCGCATCAATCGTTATCACTCGCTTTACGGTTACCGGTTTGCCGATGTGGTGTGCCGGCTGGTCGATTATAAAGAGATGGAGCTGGATGTATCCGTGATGCTGGATTCGCTGATGATGCCCGGGCCCGGCATGACCCAAAAGGAACAGGAGGCTTTTTTTTACCGGGTAATGGAGGATTATCAGGATGTTTCCGGCAAAAAAAAGCAGTTCGACAGTGCAAGGGAGAACACTTTTTATAATGCCCTGCAGGTGAAATTTGCCTATGCCATTACCTGTCACAAATCACAAGGCGGGCAATGGAAAGCTGTTTTTGTAGATTTGGGTTACTTTAGAGAAGAATACCTCAACCGTGATTTTCTCCGGTGGCTTTATACTGCCATAACGCGCGCTACCGAGCGGTTGTATCTGGTGAATTTTACCGGTCAGTTTTTTGAACAGACATAGCAATAACGGATGATAATTTCTTGCCTAAAGGCTTGAGATCATTGAGATTGCTTCGGGCAAACCTCGCAATGACAGCCAGACCGTGGATTAGGTGGAGGGAAAATAAGGGCGGCTCGGCCGCCCTTATTTTCCCTCCACACCCTGTAGTAGCGCCGGACTGTCATTGCGAGGGCTCCCGCCCGAAGCAATCCCCCATTGCAATCCGGCAGCTGCCGGAGAAGCAATCACAATTTGTGTAAAACCGAGGCTTGCCTCCGGGCAAGGTCTCTTTCAGGGGCAGACCCTCGAAGGAAATCCGGGCAACATCCACACTTGCGTCCGGGCAAGGTCTGCTTCAGGGACCTTGCGGCCAACATCCATCGTTAAGCCATTAGAAAACTTTAAGACTGCAGGTCTTTCGCCATTTCATCAATTTTAGCTAAGGCATTTTTTGTAGCGGCTTCAAAGTCGCCTCGGGAAGTCATTTTGCCTTTCACTTCAAAATAGAACTTGATTTTGGGCTCTGTACCCGAGGGCCTGACCGATACCTTGGAACCATTTTCGGTGAAGAACTGCAGTACATTGGAGGTTCCTGGTTTATCATCAATGACTGTTTCATGGCCGGTTATCAGGTTGCGGGTTTTCTGGGTGAGGTAATCTTTTACGTAAGTAACTCTGGAGCCGCCAAGTTTTCGGGGTGGATCGTTGCGATATTTTTTCATGAGGGCCTCAATTTCTTCAGCTCCGGTTTTTCCTTTTCGCACGATGTAAACCATCTTCTCCTGTGAAAATCCGTATTCGATGTAGATGTCGAGGAGCAGGTCGAACAGTGATTTTCCCTGATGCCGGGCCCACGCAGCAATTTCGGAGATCATGGCAATAGAGCCTACGGCATCTTTGTCGCGCACGTAATCACCTGGCATAAAGCCATAGCTCTCTTCGCCACCGCAGATGAATTTTTTCTGACCTTCTAATTCTCTGATAACCTTTGCAATCCACTTGAATCCGGTATAGGTGTCGAAACACTCCACACCTGCCTTTTCGGCAATGGCGGTTATCACCTCTGAGGTAACAATGGTTTTAACAGTGTACTCTTTGCCGGTGAGCAACCCCTTCTCTTTCCATTGATTGAGCATGTACCAGGTGAGCAGAATAGTGGTTTGGTTGCCATTAATCAAAATAAAATCTCCGCCGGGGCCACGCGTGGCAATTCCCAGCCGGTCGGCATCGGGGTCGGAGGCGGTTACCAGGTCGGCATTGGTTTCGCGTGCTTTATCAATGGCCATTTTAAGCGCTGCGGGCTCCTCCGGGTTGGGGGATATTACGGTGGGGAAGTTGCCATCGACCACATCCTGCTCGGGAACATTTATTACATTGGTAAATCCGAACCTGCGAAGGGCTGCCGGCACCATTTTGACCCCGGTTCCGTGAATGGGACTGTAAACAATCTTCAAATCTTTTTGGGCGGCAATGATGTCGGGGTTGAAGGAGAGCCCGGCCACCTGGTCCAGAAACATTTTATCCATGGAGGCCCCTAATATTTCGATGAGTTTGGGGTTACCTTCAAACTGAATGTTGTCTATATCAGTGATTTTAGACACCTCCGTGATAACGTTTTTGTCGTGAGGTGAAATCAACTGGGCGCCATCGTCCCAATAGGCTTTATAGCCGTTGTACTCTTTGGGGTTGTGCGAGGCAGTGATAATTACACCACTTTGGCAGTGAAGTTGCCGAATGGCATACGAAACTTCGGGCGTGGGCCGGAGGTCTTCGAAGAGAAATGCTTTTATACCGTTGGCCGAGAAGATGTTGGCCACGGTTTCGGCAAAGTAACGGCTGTTGTTGCGGCAGTCGTGACCAATAACCACTTTAATAAGATCGAGCGATGAGAACTGTTGTTTCAGGTAGTTGGCAAGCCCCTGGGTTGCAGCACCCACTGTATAGCGGTTCATGCGGTTGGAACCCACACCCATAATGCCACGCAGTCCGCCGGTTCCAAACTCGAGGTCTTTGTAGAAGGCATCGATTAACTCAGCCGGATTGTCGCTGTTGAGCATTTTACTCACTTCTGCTTTCGACTCTTCATCGTAGTTACCCTGGAGCCATTGATGGGCTTTTGCTTTTACCTGTTCGGATACTGTTATCTTATTCATAGTTGGTTGTTATTAAATTATGGCGTATGTTAATTTTGCTTCTGTTGCTTTGAGGCTCAAAAGATAAGGAAAAATGGTGATAAAAGCGATGCATTACTGCTCTATTTCTTGCAGGTATTTGTCCAGACTGCTCCTCCAGTGCGGAATATCAAGAGCATAAGTTTCCTTTATTTTGGATTTGTCCATCACCGAATACCAGGGTCGTGGCGCAGGTCGTGGAAATAACTCCGAGCCCACCGGATGAACCCGGCAACTCTTCTTTGAAATTTGAAAAATGGCGGTGGCAAAATCGTACCAGCTGCATACGCCCTCATTGGAGAAGTGATAAATACCAGGCACAAAGGTGCTTCTTTGCGCATTTACATCCGTTATTATTTTTAAGATGGCATTGGCCAGATCGTCGGCCAGGGTAGGGCTCCCTATCTGGTCGAAAACCACCTCCAGATTATCGCGCTCGTTGCCTAAACGAAGCATGGTCTTCACAAAGTTTTCACCATATTTTGAATAGAGCCAGGAGGTACGGATGATGATGCTTTCGGGGTTGGAGCGCAACAGGTTTTTCTCACCCTCCAGCTTCGATTTTCCGTAAACTGAACAGGGTTTTGTTTCATCTTCGGGTTTCAGTGGCTTATAATGCTGTCCGTTAAATACATAATCGGTGGAGATGTGAATGACCTTGGCGCCCATGCGGGCTGCTGACATCCCAATGTGCATCAGCGCTTTGGCATTGAGCAGAAAGGCCTTTTCCTGATCGCTTTCGGCTTTATCTACCGCAGTATAGGCGGCACAATTTATGATAAAATGGAAATGTTTTCCTTTAAAAAAGGAGGCGATGGAGGATTCACTGGTGAGGTCGAGCTCTTCGATAGTGGAAAAAGTGAAATCTAATTCTTCCCTGCCTTGTGCATAATCGAAAAGGGTACTTCCCAGTTGGCCCTCGCGACCAATAATTAATATCTTCATATTTACCGGTATCTTATCAGTTATATTTCCCCGTGCTTTAATCAGGGATTTTTATCCAGGTTAGACGAACATAAAATCCCGCTCAGCATCTAAAAATCCGGGAAGTTCATCGTCTTTAGCTGAAACAATAATCTCATCTTCGGGAATATTCCAGTTGATGTTGAGGGTTGCATCATTGTAATTAATGCCCCGTTCGGAGGCGCTGTTGTAATATTGGTCGCATTTATAAGCGAATACAGCCTCTTTGCCAGGCACCGAAAAACCATGTGCAAAACCTTTGGGAATTAGGAGTTGAAGATGGTTCTCGTCGGAGATTTCCAGGGCCAGGTGTTGCCCAAAGGTGGGAGAGTTTTGCCTCAGGTCAACAACAACATCCAATACCTTTCCTTTAAGCACCTGCACCAGCTTGGTTTGGCCATAGGGCTCCAGCTGATAATGCAGGCCGCGTATAACGCCACGGGTGGAATAGGAGCAGTTGTCCTGTATAAACCGGATATCAATCCCCATCTCACTGTACCTGGAATAGTTGTAGGCCTCATAAAAGAAACCACGTTTATCTAAAAACACGTCGGGCTCTATAATTAAAAGGCCCGGTATTTTAGTCTGGTGTATCTTCATTTTAAAGCAGATCTTTGGTTCTTTGTAACTCTTCGCGGGCAATTTTCTCCAGGTAGAGTCCATAGTCATTCTTCCTCAGAGGTTTGGCCAGCTCTAAGAGTTGTTGGTTGGTGATATATCCTTTTTTGTAAGCAATCTCTTCGATACATGCTATCTTTAGGCCCTGCCGTTTTTCTATGGTGGCGATGAAATTGGAAGCTTGCAGCAGGCTGTCGTGGGTACCTGTGTCGAGCCAGGCCATTCCACGTCCCAGCAGTTTCATCTTCAGCTTTTTCTCTTCGAGGTATATGCGGTTCAAATCGGTTATTTCAAGCTCTCCACGCGCGCTGGGCTTCAAAGTTTTAGCTTTTTCTGCTACGCCGGGACCATAAAAATAGAGTCCGGTAACCGCATAGTTCGATTTGGGATGCTCCGGTTTCTCCTCCAGGCCAAGCACTTTGCCCGAGTTATCAAAGTGTGCCACCCCGTAACGTTGGGGGTCGTTCACATAATAGCCAAAAATTACGGCTCCGCTGTTTACAACCGACACGTCGGTCAGAACGCGGCTGAACTCGTAACCATAAAAAATGTTATCGCCCAGGATGAGACAAACAGGGTCGTCGCCAATAAAGGATTCACCTATCAGAAAAGCCTGCGCCAATCCGTCGGGTGAGGGCTGTTCGGCATACTCGAAGTTCAGTCCCCACTGGTCTCCCTTGCCAAACAGGCGTTTGTAAAGCGGTAAATCCTGTGGTGTGGATATGATGAGGATATCGCGAATGCCCGAAAGCATTAAAACCGATAGCGGATAATAGATCATCGGCTTGTCGTAAACCGGGATAATCTGTTTTGAGATACTCTGGGTGGCCGGATAGAGACGTGTGCCTGATCCACCTGCCAGTATGATGCCTTTTAGTTTTGCCATTTTTTTAAAAGATTGAATGAAAAAGATTGAAGAAGACGCCTGTCCGGCGATAGGTAGGGAAGAGCGAAGATTGAAAGAGATTGAAGAAAGATTGCGATGGACTGAGCGAAGTCGAAGCCAAGGAAAAAGATTGATGTTTTCACTTTTCACTGTTTCATTTTCACCTTTGAGCTTTTTTTGCCTATTGACCTATTGACCTATTGACCTATTGACCTAATTGACCTACAGACCTATTGACCTATTGACCTACAGACCTATTGCCTCTTTCCCTCCTCCAGCAACTTGTCAAAATACTCAATGGTTTTTGCCAGCCCTTCTTTCAGCTGTATCTTAGGTTCCCAATTGTCCAATTCTTTGCGGGCCAGGGTAATGTCGGGTCTTCGCTGGGTAGGGTCATCTTCGGGCAAAGGCTGATAGGTGATTTTGGATTTGGATTGGGTCAGCTCAATAACGGTTCGGGCCAGATCTATCATCGAAAATTCGTTGGGATTGCCCAGATTTACGGGACCGATAAAGTCCTCCGGGCCATTCATCATGCGTATCATTCCCTCCAGGAGGTCATCGATGTATTGAAAGCTCCGGGTTTGGTTGCCATCGCCAAAAATGGTGATGGGTTCGTCCTTCAATGCCTGAACAATAAAGTTTGAGACCACGCGCCCGTCGTTGGGGTGCATACGCGATCCATAAGTATTGAAAATACGAACCACCTTTATTTTGACATAGTTTTGCCGGTGGTAGTTGAAAAAAAGACTTTCGGCACATCGCTTGCCTTCGTCATAGCACGAACGTACCCCGATGGGGTTTACGTTTCCCCAATAATCTTCGGGTTGGGGGTGTACCAAAGGGTCGCCATACACCTCGCTGGTGGAAGCCTGAAGAACTTTGGCCCTGACTCGTTTGGCCAGCCCCAGCATGTTAATGGCACCCATTACCGATGTTTTAATGGTTTTGATGGGGTTGAACTGATAGTGAATCGGGGAAGCCGGACAGGCAAGGTTATAAATCTCATCCACTTCGGCATAAAAAGGGTGGGTTACATCGTGGCGAACCAACTCAAAATAGGGGTGACCTATCAGATGTTCGATATTGGCTTTAGATCCGGTAAAATAGTTGTCCAGGCAAACCACATCGTGCCCCTCTTTAACAAGCCGTTCGCACAGATGCGAACCTATAAAGCCGGCTCCTCCGGTTACCAATATTCGTTTCATCATTTTTATTTTTATTATTATTATTGAATAGTGCGGCCAATTCCGAAATACTTAAACCCATGTTCAGCCATCTCCTTGACATCGTATATGTTGCGGCCATCAAACACCACTTTTTGATTCATCAGCTTTTCCATCACTTTAAAATTGGGAATGCGAAACTCTGCCCATTCGGTAACCAGCAGCATTGCATCGGCATCTATGAGCACATCGTAAGGGTCTTTACCATACGTAATGGTATTGTTGAAAATCTTTTCAGCCTCTTTCATTGCCACCGGGTCATAGGCTTTTACATTTGCACCCGCTGCAATAAGTTCATTAATGATCACCATAGAGGGGGCTTCTCTCATATCGTCGGTGTTGGGTTTAAATGCAAGCCCCCACACTGCAAAGGTTTTTCCCTTTAACTGACTGTTGAAAAAGTTTTTAATTTTGGCCACCATTACCCGTTTTTGGTCTTTGTTGATATCTTCCACAGCTTCGAGCAGTCGAAGGGGATAGTTGTAGGAGCGGGCCGTACGGATAATGGCTTTCACGTCTTTTGGGAAACAGCTGCCTCCATAGCCAATGCCGGGATAGATGAATTTGTGTCCTATGCGGTTGTCGGAGCCAATGCCTTTACGCACCATTTCAATGTCGGCGCCAACCAGCTCGCAAAGGTTGGCCATATCGTTCATAAAGCTTATTTTAGTGGCCAGCATCGAATTGGCCGCATATTTGGTGAGCTCGGCCGAGGGAATGTCCATAAAAAGAATGGGATGGTTGTTGAGCAGGAATGGCTTGTAAAGCCGGCGCATAATCTTTTCGGCTTCCTCCGAATCGGTTCCCACCACGATGCGGTCGGGTTTTAAAAAATCGTCGATGGCGTTTCCTTCTTTCAAAAACTCCGGATTGGAAGCCACCTCAAAAGTGATTTTCAGACCTCTTTTTTTCAGCTCCTCCAGTATGGTGGTTTTTACTTTTTTAGCGGTGCCTATGGGTACCGTACTTTTGGTGACAATAACCATATGATGGTCAATGTACTGGCCAATCGAACGTGCCACCTCAAGAACATGGCTCAGGTCGGCACCGCCATCCTCCCCGGGCGGGGTACCAACAGCGATAAATACCACTTCGGCCTGTTCGAGACTTCCTTTAATATCGGTGGTAAAATGAAGCCTTCCCTTTTCCATATTGGTTTTGAGCATAGTCTCCAGCCCGGGTTCGTAAATGGGTACAATGCCCTTTTTGAGGTTGTCAATTTTATTTTGGTCAATGTCCACGCAGGTTACATTAATCCCGGTATCCGAAAAACAGGTACCTGTTACCAAACCTACATATCCGGTTCCAACAATAGAGATTTTCATTGCTTATTAAAGTTTAGAATTTTATTACAGCTTAAGTTACTTTTGCATTGAGGGATCAAAAGTATCAAAAAAATATTATCTTTCTAAAGTTGGGGTTTCCTTCCCACGCGTGCAAGCTTTTTTGATTATCGACCTGAATTTTAGGATTAATGATGTTTGGAGGCTATTAAAATAAGAATTTCTTCCATTCTTATTAATATTACCTGAAAAGTTCCTACTTTTGCAACGTTTTTAGAAATATAATGTCTAACCAATTAAATTTCGAGATTTTTTACATGGCAGAATTAGAAGAAAATTTTCAGGAGCAGGAAGATAAGTCTCCCGAAGTAGAAGTCGCAGTTGATGAAAAAGAGTCCCTAATGTCGGACGATCAACCAGCTGTTGAAGAAAAGGTTGAAGAAAAAAAGATCCCTGAGGCAACTGCCGGTGAAACAGCTGATGCTGATTTTGACTGGGAAAAGTTTGAAAACGAAGAAGTTGACGATGATGGCGCCAGCAAAGCCGAGCTGGAGAAAATGTACGATGAAACATTGTCCACCATCAATGAGAAAGAGGTGCTTGAGGGCGAAGTTATCGCCATGAACAAGCGTGAAGTGGTTATTAACATCGGGTTTAAGTCCGATGGTATTGTGAGTCGCAACGAGTTTCGTTACAATCCCGAACTGAAGGTAGGTGACCAGGTAGAAGTGTTTGTGGAGAACCAGGAGGACCAAAAGGGTCAATTGGTACTCTCGCACAAAAAGGCCCGTGCCCTTCGTTCATGGGATCGCGTAAACGCTGCACTTGAGAAGGATGAAATCATTAAAGGCTTCATTAAATGCCGTACCAAAGGCGGAATGATTGTAGATGTGTTTGGTATCGAGGCATTTCTGCCTGGTTCACAAATTGATGTAAAACCCATACGTGACTATGACATGTATGTGGGTAAAACTATGGAATTTAAGGTGGTTAAGATTAACCCCGAATTCAAAAACGTGGTTGTTTCACATAAGGCGCTTATTGAAGCCGAACTGGAGCAGCAGAAAAAGGAGATTATTTCCAAACTGGAAAAAGGACAGGTACTGGAAGGTACGGTCAAAAATATTACTTCCTATGGTGTCTTCATCGACCTGGGTGGCGTAGATGGTCTTATCCACATCACCGACCTCTCATGGGGCCGTGTTTCTCACCCCGAAGAGGTGGTGCAGTTAGACCAGAAACTGAACGTTGTAATTCTCGACTTCGATAACGAGAAGAAGCGTATTGCACTTGGCCTCAAGCAACTGACTCCGCACCCATGGGATTCGTTAGATACCGAATTAAAAATTGGTGACGTATTAAAAGGACGTGTGGTGGTGATGGCCGATTATGGTGCTTTTGTAGAAATTGCACCGGGTGTGGAAGGGCTGATTCATGTATCCGAAATGTCGTGGTCGCAGCATTTGCGCAGCGCACAGGACTTCCTGAAAGTAGGTGATGAGGTGGAAGCCATTGTTTTAACCCTCGACAGAGACGACCGCAAAATGTCGCTGGGGATGAAACAACTCAAGCCCGACCCATGGGACGATATTGAGGAGAAATATCCGGTGGGCAGTCAGCATACTGCTAAAGTGCGTAATTTTACTAACTTTGGGGTGTTTGTTGAAATTGAAGAGGGCATCGACGGACTCATTCACATCTCTGATCTTTCGTGGACCAAGAAGGTGAAACATCCGGCCGAATTTACTGCCGTAGGAAATGATATTGAAGTGGTGGTGTTGGAGATTGATAAGCCAAACCGTCGTCTGAGTCTTGGCCACAAGCAGTTAGAGGAAAACCCCTGGGACGTGTTCGAGACACTCTTTTCAGTGGACTCCATACATGAGGGAACCATTGTGGATACCTTTGACAAAGGAGCCGTTATTGCATTGCCCTATGGTGTGGAGGGATTTGCTACCCCGCGTCATTTGGTGAAGGAAGATGGAACGCAGGCAAAAACAGATGAGAAGTTGCCCTTCAAGGTCATTGAGTTTAATAAAGGCGGTAAGCGAATCATTCTTTCCCATTCAAGAGTTTTTGAGGATGGAAAGAAATCAGAGGAGCAATCCACCAAAAAAACGCAGGCTGAAACCACTCGTAAAGGTGTTAAAAAGCTGAAAGACAATCTTGAGAAAACAACTCTTGGTGATATTTCCGATTTGGCTGCACTGAAGGATCAGATGGAAGCCAAAGAGAAAAAATCGAAAGACGAAGATCAATAGTCGAACTAAAAGGCACTGAAAAAAATGGATTTAAAAATTGATAAGCTCGATGGATTTATTTTGGTGCAAGTTCTTAAGGACAAACTTGATACCAATATTGCCCCCACACTAAAATCGGAGATTGTGCTGTTGGCCGGCAATGGTGAGAAAAACATCCTTTTGGACCTGAGCAAAAGCAGTTATTGTGATTCATCGGGTTTGAGTGCTATTCTTGTCGCCAACCGATTGTGTAAAAATGCCGATGGTGTTTTTGTGCTCTCCGGTCTGCAACCGGCTGTGGAGCGATTAATATCCGTCTCTCAGTTAGATTCGGTGCTTAATATTGCACCAACCACCGACGATGGCATGCAGATGATGAGACAAGCCTTAGGGAAAAACATTAATTAATGACCTTTTCTGTTACTGTTCTTGGCAGTAATTCGGCGCTTCCCATATCGGAAAGAAACCCTACCGCTCAGGTGCTCAATGTATCTGAGCGGTTTTTTTTGATTGATTGCGGGGAAGGCACCCAATTGCAATTGCGAAAAAACAGAGTGCGGTTTAACCGCATTAACCACATCTTTATCTCCCATCTACACGGAGACCATGTGTATGGGCTTCCCGGACTTATCTCCACTTATGGATTGCTGGGACGCACCGGTGACCTGCATATTTATGCCCATCCCGATCTTGAAACGCTTCTGACACCGCACATTGTCTATTTTAATCCTCATTTGCCCTTCCGGGTGATTTTTCACCCCGTTTTAAACAATGAAGCGAAGGTAATTTATGAAGATGATAAACTAAGTGTCACCACCATACCCTTGATTCATAGGGTGCCTACTGTTGGGTTTGTTTTCAGGGAGAAGGCCTTTGAGCGTTCCGTGAACAAAGCTATGACCGATTTTTATCGGGTGCCGTTAAAATGGTTGCCCGAAATAAAAAGGGGCAAAGATTACCTGACACCCGAAGGAGAAAAAATATTAAATAAGCGATTAACTTTCGATCCGCCCCGTGCACGCTCCTATGCCTTTTGTACCGATACCCGTTACACCGAATCCATTATTCCCTATATTAAAGGCGTGGACCTTCTTTATCATGAGGCTACCTTTTTATCCGATCTGGAAGCTTTGGCCGAAAAAACTTTTCACTCCACTGCCCGTCAGGCGGCTCTATTGGCCCAAAAAGCAGAGGTGAAGCAGTTGATTATCGGGCACTTCTCATCGCGCTATAAAGACCTTACCCCATTCGAAGATGAGGCCCGCCAGGTGTTTGAGAATACCTCGCTGGCGCGTGAAGGGAAGGTGTTTCGTGTAGAACGTTGATCTTTTTCTTTTCTGTGTATATTTGTACGCTTCAGCACCTTCTAATTATTAAAACGACTTCAAGATGCAGGATAAAATATTAATACTTGATTTTGGCTCTCAATATACCCAGCTAATCGCCCGGCGCATCCGCGAGCTGGATGCCTATTGCGAAATCTATCCGTTCAATCATTTTCCTGAGCCCGATGCATCGGTTAAAGGCGTAGTGCTCTCGGGCAGCCCTTTCAGCGTGCTGGATGACAATGCACCCGTGGCCGATTTAAGCAGCATCCGTGGAAAGATACCTCTTTTGGGCGTGTGTTACGGTGCCCAGTTCATGGCCAGGGAATCCGGCGGACTCGTAGAGGCATCCGGCAGCCGGGAGTATGGCCGCGCCAATCTTCAGTTTACCGATGAAACAAATCCTCTTTTTCGGGATATAGCAGCGGGAAGCCAGGTATGGATGTCTCATGGCGACAGCATTACAAAGTTGCCCGGTAACTTTAAAATTATTGCCAGCACCGAGGATGTGGAAGTGGCCGGATATCAGGTTGTGGATGAACCTACCTGTGGCATTCAGTTTCATCCCGAGGTTTACCATACCACGCAGGGTTTGCAGATACTCAGCAACTTTGTGACCGATATTTGTGGCTGCGCGCGCGACTGGACACCGGCCTCCTTTATTGAAGAGACCGTGGCCTCCCTTAAGTCAACTCTGGGCAGCGATAAAGTGGTGCTGGGCCTCTCAGGCGGTGTGGACAGCTCGGTGGCGGCCATGTTGTTGCATAGAGCCATTGGTAAACAGTTGACCTGTATTTTTGTGGACAATGGGTTGTTGCGCAAAAATGAATACGCTACGGTGCTCGACTCCTATCAACATATGGGGCTGAATGTGATTGGCGTAAATGCACGCCAGCGCTTTTGGGATGCATTAAAGGGTATTTCGGAGCCAGAGTTGAAACGAAAAGCTATAGGACGCGTTTTTATTGAAGTATTTGATTCTGAAGCTCAAAAGATTAAAGATGTGAAATGGTTGGCCCAGGGCACCATCTATCCCGATGTAATTGAGTCGGTATCGGTCAATGGGCCTTCGATGACCATAAAATCACACCACAATGTGGGCGGGCTGCCCGATAAAATGAACCTTAAAGTGGTGGAACCTCTCAAGCTGCTTTTTAAAGATGAGGTTCGTAAAGTGGGACGCGAGCTTAATATCTCTCCGGGAATTCTGGGGCGTCATCCGTTTCCCGGTCCGGGATTGGCTATAAGGATTCTGGGAGAGGTTACCCCTCAAAAAGTGGCGCTGCTTCAGGAGGTCGATCATGTGTTTGTGAGCGCTCTTAAATCCAATGAATTGTACGATAAGGTGTGGCAGGCCGGCGCCATATTGTTACCGGTTCAGTCGGTAGGGGTAATGGGCGACGAAAGAACCTATGAGAGTGTGGTGGCCTTGCGGGCAGTAGCCTCTACCGATGGCATGACCGCCGATTGGGTACATCTGCCTTATGAATTTTTAGGCCGCGTTTCAAACGAGATAATTAACCGGGTGAAAGGTGTAAACCGCGTGGTTTATGACATCAGCAGCAAGCCACCCGCCACCATTGAATGGGAGTAGAGACGCCTGCCTGCCTTCCGGTAGGCAGGCGTCTCTACCCGGAACCAAAAAAACACCCCACATGCGATATATTAAAATAACTCTTTTGTTACTTTTAGGCTTTCAACCGCTGATGGCTCAGGGTGTTGATAAAGAGCTAAATAAGCTTCAACTCTCCTGGCAATTGATCTCCACGTTTTATGTGGACAGTGTGAATGAACACAAGTTGACCGAAAATGCCATCCGTGCCATGCTCAACGGGCTCGATCCGCATTCGGTTTACATACCTGCTGAAGAGGTGCAGGCTTTGAACGAGCCTTTGGATGGGAATTTTGAAGGTATAGGGATTGAGTTTATGATTTTGCACGATACTCTGATGGTGGTTTCAACTATTTCGGGAGGCCCTTCGGAGCGGGTTGGATTGATGGCCGGTGATAGAATCGTAAAAGTGGACGGGAAGAATATGGCCTCCACCGGCATCACCAATAAAGATGTGTTCGCTGCCTTGCGCGGGAGCCGCGGCAGTGAGGTGCAACTCTCGGTGTTGCGTGTCAGCACAGGATTGTTACAATTTACCATTCAACGCGATAAGATACCCATTAACAGTATAGAGGCCGCTTATATGGCTTCCCCCCAAACCGGTTACATAAAAATAAGCCGTTTTGCGCAAAATACCCATTCTGAATTTGAGCGGGCGTTGAAAACGCTCAAAGAGCAGGGAATGAATAGGTTGATTTTAGACCTCAGCGGCAATGGCGGAGGTTATCTTAAAGCAGCGCTGGATGTAGCCGATGAGTTTATCGGCAACCGGAACCTTCTTTTGTACACTGAGGGGGTGGCTGTACCCCGCTCGGAATATAAAGCCAGCAGGGGCGGATTGTGGGAAGAGTTACCTCTGGTCGTGCTTATAGATGAAGGGTCTGCCTCTGCCAGCGAAATCGTAGCCGGTGCAGTGCAGGATTGGGATCGGGGAATGATATTGGGTCGCAGAAGCTTTGGTAAAGGTTTGGTTCAACGGCCATTCTCATTGCCCGATGGTTCGGAGATACGCCTTACCATTGCACAATATTATACCCCAACGGGCCGATGCATACAAAAGCCCTATAATAATGGGAAAAGTGACTATCGTGATGAGGTATATCAACGTTATCTTAATGGAGAGATGATGCACCGCGACAGCATTCATCTGGCAGACACACTTAATTTTAAAACGCTGGTGAAGCAAAGGCCGGTTTTTGGCGGGGGTGGCATTATGCCCGATGTTTTTGTACCTTTGGACACTTTCGGGTATTCCGATTATTATCGTAATCTGGCAGCCTCGGGAACCATCAACCGGTTTGTGATGGATTTTTTGGATGGCAACCGGGAAAAATGGCAACAAAAATATGCTTCGTTTGAGGAGTATGATAAATATTTTTCTGTTACAGCCCCTTTGATTGAGCAACTGGCCGCAGAAGGCGAGACCTCCGGAATAGCACGTGATACGGCGCAGCTGAATATTTCGCACAACCTTATCGCAATCCGGCTAAAAGCCCTTATTGCACGTAACTTGTGGGGTACTAACCAGTTTTTTCAGGTTATAAACCCTCATCTTCCTCTCTATCAAAAAGCTGTTTGTTTTATAGAGGAGCAAAGGGTCCCTTAAATTAGTATCATTATGACACATCTGGAATATACCCGAAAGCTTAAGAGCACCATAGATATTCTCTCCAATGAGGAGTCCTACCAATCGGTTTGTCACCGGCAATATCCCGACTTGCCCATGCCTTCAACCCGCATTTTACAGGAGGCTGTGGATTTGATGCGGGAGATACTCTTTCCCGGTTATTTTGGGGATTCGCCCACCCGCAATACCAGTATCAGGTACTATATGGGTGTAAACGTGGAGAACCTGTTCGAAATGCTTCGTCGTCAGATATTTGCGGGGCTGTGTTTCGATTGCGACCAACCCGAAAACCTGGTGCTGGAAGAGGGCAAGGAACATTCAGCTCAAATAGCGCTGCAATTCATTAAGCAGCTCCCGGCCATCCGGCACCTGCTCTCCACCGATGTGGAGGCCGCTTTCCTGGGCGACCCGGCAGCTCAAACCCGTGCTGAGGTTATCTTTTGCTATCCGGGCATCCGCGCCATCACCAATTATCGCATTGCCCATGCCCTGCTCACCCTGGGCGTGCCCCTTATTCCGCGAATCATTACCGAGCTGGCCCATTCTGAAACGGGCATTGACATCCATCCCCGGGCAATCATCGGTCCTTCGTTTATGATCGATCATGGCACTGGTGTGGTCATTGGTGCCACCTCCAAAATTGGGAGAGGGGTGCGGATTTATCAGGGCGTAACGCTGGGTGCCAAAAGCTTTCCCCTCGACGAGCAGGGAAACCCGATTAAAGGCATTCAGAGACATCCGATTATTGGCGATAATGTGGTGATATACGCTCAGGCCACATTGTTGGGACGCATTTCCATTGGCGACAATTCGGTAATTGGCGGAAATGTTTGGCTTACGGGTTCGGTGCCTCCCAACAGCAGAATATTGCAGGAAAAATATCGCGACAACAGTTTTATAGGTGGTGAAGGTATATAAAGGTTATTAGATTTTTTTATCTTTGTATAAAGCAATGCTCCAAATAAAAATGGGTTTTAATCTCGAAGAATGGTACGCACAAAAGCTGAAAGGTGATGTGATACTAAAATATACAGGAAGCATCTCACCCGAGATGATTACCCATTCGCTTAACACAATCGAAAATAATCTTGTTTTTAAAAACATACGTAACCGTACACGTAAAAAGGTTTACAATGTATTGGTAGAGTGCCTTCAAAATCTTTACCACCATGTGGACAATCCTCCGGATGATTTGCCCGTGGAAAGCACCCCTAATTTTGGAATTATTATTCTTTCGTACGACGATTCTTTTTACCGCATCTCCACCGGTAATTTTATTTTGCGCCATAAGGTGAGCTTTATTCAGGGTCGCATCGACCAGTTAAATGCCTTGTCGGGTGATGAGGTAAGGACACTTTATCGCGATATTTTAGGCAATCAGGCAATGTCTGAAAAGGGAGGCGGCGGATTGGGAATGTTAGATATTGTACGTAAAACAGGTAACAAACTGGAGTATTTTTTATATCCATACGATAGTGAGCATGTATTTTTCTCTTTAGATGTGTATATTACTTGAATATTAGTTTTAATTATTATGGAAACAATAATACGCGAAGGAACTTCAAAAACGCCATTCATTAAGTTTGATGGTGAGAGTGGTATTGTAGATATCAAAGGCCGCTCCATTCCCGAAAATTCAGTGGAATTTTACAAGCCTTTAATCGACTGGCTCGACAGGTATGGCAAAGCACCGCTAAAAATGACCAGCATAAACATTCAGCTGGAGTATTTTAATACCAGCTCGTCCAAGTGCATACTCGATATTTTTAAGCGCTTGGAGTTGTTTCACAAAAAGGGCTTCGAAGTAGAGGTTAACTGGTATTACGAAGAGGATGATGAGGATATGTTCGAGGCAGGAGAGGATTATCAATCCATAATAAGCCTGCCATTTAAGATGATTGAAATGGAAGATAATTAGGGAGCTTTTGGCCGGGCTGTTGTCCCGGCTTTTTTATGGGTTCTAAGGCTCCCCCTCCCCCTGGACAATACCTTGTTAAGCAAGCCACCATACAGTGTTACAAACAGCAGCAGATTCATGCCCCATATTACCACAATGTTGGCACTGAAGGTATCTATTTCATATTTTCCCACTCTCTTTACAGGTGCAAGAAACTGAGCCCGTAAAAATGTGCCTGAAGGATATTGATAGATGGGATCGAACTTCTGATAAAGGTGGTGATGGTATTGCACGATGCGGGGTGAGAAGAAATCGTCGGTGCCGCGAATAAACCTTTCCAGTCCTTCGTTGTGGTGTTTTTCACGAAGGGTGGTAAGGTAGTTGCTTCCGGAGGAAGCATGGGCCCTTAATAAACTGTCCTTGCGGGCATCCAATTGCCGGTCGGCAGCGTTGTAAAGATGGATGTAATAAGTTTTGAGTTTTTTTAGATAATTGTGCAGACCGGTAATCATGGCGGCATCCATGTTGTCCAATTTTAGAGCATCGGCATGGGCATATTGCAAATCAGGGCGCAGTTGTTTATTCCGGTCTTCAATTTCGTTGACAATCAGTTTCATGATGTCCACCTTCGTCTCCGGTGACACATCCCTCTCCAGACGGCCCAATTGCTCACTCATAGCTGGAATCCAGTAATCTTTGGCATAAGTGGCTTTGCTTTTCAGAGATTCCCAGGGCATAAACTCTTTCTGATAATCGTTGTGCGCAAACTGATGCACCGCCAAAGCCTCAAATGCCCAACGGGCAGTGATAAGCTCACCATACCAGGGTATGCCCGTGGCCGAGGAGAGATTGGGATTAAGCCGGTCGTACGATACAAAAACACCGTTTAAGATGAGCTGTGGAATGATGAGAAAAGGGATGAGAATATAGATGTTCACGGTTTTTTTAAATCCGTCGGAAATATTGAGACCCAGTAGATTAGCGAAAACCGATGAAGAAAACAATATCAGCCAGTAGTAAAGAAACATACCTTGAATGTGCAGAATGCTGTTGCCAATGACTACAAACAGGGCGGTTTGAATAGCCGAAAGGATGGCCAGAATGGCCACCTTTGACAAGAGATAACTGAAGCGGCTTAAATTCAGAAACGACTCCCGCCTGAGTATCTTTTTATCACTTATAATTTCTTCGGCACTTACCGATAGCCCTATAAAAATGGCTATAATTACCGAAATGATGATGTAGATGGTAATATTGGGGTTGTGGTAAAAGCTGTACGAATTGCTTTGTGTTTCCGAAGGGGTAAAATAATAGAGCAATCCGGCCAGTATAAGCGCCAACAGAGGTGCTTCCAACAGGTTGATGATGAGGTATTGCCGGTTGGAAAATTTGGCCATCACATCGCGCATAAAAAATATTGGAAACTGTCCCCTGCGGTTGGGTATTTTAAAATTCACGGGCGGCAGAGGCAGGTCATCGGTCTCTTTGTTTTGGTGGGAGCCAACCTTTTTCTGAAATGTGACAAACCATTCTTCAGGGGTTATGCGACGCACCGGTGTGGGCGCACCATATTCGTCGAGCACCTGCGAGTTAATTATGTTGAGTATCTGCTCGGGATTTACATTGCCACATACGGGGCATTCACTCTCTTCGCTTTTTACATGGTTTATGCATGTCTTAAAATAGTTGACTGCAGCCACTGGGTCGCCCTCATAAATAAGGTATCCACCGTTGTCGAGCACCAGCAGCTGGTTAAACATTTTAAAAATCTCAGACGAAGGCTGATGGATCACCACGTAGATTAGCTTTCCCTTTACTGTGAGCTCCTTCAGCAGGTCCATGATATTTTCAGAGTCGCGCGATGAAAGACCGGAGGTGGGCTCATCTAAAAACATAACCGAGGGCTCACGAATCAGCTCCAGCGCAATGTTTAACCGCTTGCGCTCTCCGCCGCTTATTTTCTTGTTAAGGGGCGATCCCACTTTCATGTGGCGTATATCGTATAGTCCCAGTGACTTGAGAAGGTGCGCTACCTTGCTGTGTATCTCTTTCTTGTTAAGATGATCGAAACAGAGTTGAGCGTTGTAATAAAGGTTGCGGTACACCGAAAGGTCTTCGATAAGCAGGTCGTCCTGGGCTACGTAGCCAATGAGCCCTTTTACCCGGGCGGGGAACTGATGAATGTCGATGCCGTTTACCTTTACCTCACCCGAGGAGGGCGCGAAGGCTCCTGTTAACACATTAAGCAGCGTACTCTTGCCTGCACCTGAGTCGCCCATAATGCCAACCATCTGTCCCGAGTAACTTGCAAAGTTAAGCGTTTGAAGTCCAATGTTATTTTTGCGGTAGCTAAACGATACATTATTTACCTCGTAAATAATGGGCGATTCGTTGGCCTGTTGATTAAAATGCAGAGCTATGTCACTGTAGGTAACAGGGGTGTTTCGCTTATGACGTATTGAGCTGCCCGGGCGTAAAAACTGGATACGGCCGGGCAAAAGCATCTGGCCGTTTATCGAAAGGTCGCTGACGTCTGTAGGTTTTAACAAAAACAGGCTGGCCGATTTAATGTTGAGAACGTAAATTTCGGACTTTAAAAACTCTCGCAGCAGATAGCGCTCATTTTCGCGTTGCCGCTTGTCACCACCAATAACCAACAGATCATCATGTGTTTCTGTGATGGAGTTGAGGATAAAATCGCGGATGTGACCATACTCATCCAGATGGATATTGAAGGTTTCGGCAACGGTGGATACAAACTCCAGTTCTATGGAGGTGATCTTTTGATTGCCCGAATTAAGGAACTCCAGCAGTTGAATAATCACCACCAGTTTTTGATAGTGGGTAAGCTCCTCGTTGATGGTTGTTGCTATTCGGAGCACTTTAACCGAGCTGGCTGCATAACGTTTGGGAGCCCGGTCTTTTTCCTGCAGCTTTTCGCGGTGCAGGCTTTGATGCTGATCATAAAGGGTGAGATACTCTTCAATGGACTGGCTGTTGAGGTGCTGACTCAGATAGTTGCGCACTACGCTCCTGCGGGAATCGGCATCCTGCCAGGGTGCAGCCACCAGCGCAAAAAGTTGCATCAATGCCTTTAATATACCTTCACTCATTTGTTATAGTATAGCTGGAAGCTCAGAACAAAAAAACAAAAACAAAAAACAGAAACAGGAGAAAGAGATGCAGGCAATACCCTGTACTTTCGCTGAATGGTGTCTGTGGGCAGGGCGGACAGAGACTTCCTTTACTCTACCAATTCACTGCTTGTAAACCCCATCATTAAAAGTGCCATGCCCGAGTCGGCAGTACCGGGAGCTAATCCGGCTTCTATGATGCAATCCAGGGTGCCCTCCATCTTAAAATCCCATAAGGAAGGGGTTTGGTATTGATTGCTTGCAAACAGCAGGTTGTGGTCTTGGTCGTAAACCGAAAACCATATTTTTTGATTATCCGGTGAACAGGTAACTATCCGGTAGGTGTTACCATCGAACAGCGTGGCTCGAAATTGAGCCACTTCATCCCCGGTTAAAAAAGCCTGCATCGGTTGTCCACTGTTTATAAACGGGATGCGGATACGCTGCTTGCACTCTTTAAAAATGTTGTCCACCTGTGAGTTGACGAAGACCGGAAATAACAAAAAGAGCAGAAGCAGTATCGCGACGACGTTAAATGTTCGTTTCATTACGGGTTGAATTTTATTGTACCATCCAAAGATATTAAAAAAAGACAAATAAACTCTCCACCCACATTTACTGCTCAGCCTTTTGTAAAAACATTTACACCGATTAGCACTTTTAGTTACTTAATAATAGGCCGACATTCCCGGTTGTGTGGGAGTAAAGTCGGTGAAGTTTTTTTTCCGTTCACCTCTAATTCTAAAGCTCGCAGGCAACTCTCCCGAGGGCACTTTTGGCATAATTGCCAGTCTTATCTGCAGGGTGTTGAATACCATGTGGTCGTTGCGTATTCTCAGCCCGGCTCCAAAACTGAAGTAGGGAGAACGTTCGAATAATCCCCGGCTACTCTCTTTGAGAAAGGCCATTTCAAGGAACGTAAAAATTGCAAATTTAAAACCCAGCGGCTCCAGTTTGGTAAAGAAAACCTGTTCTGATTTTAAAAGCGCCTTTTCACTTCCCGTCATCTTGTCTTTATACTTGAAACCCAGCAATCCGTTTGCTTTCTCATCAATAGAGAGGCTTTCACCTTTCAGTCGATTAAGGCCTTTTACATATTGCAGTTCAAAAAAGCCTCTAAACTGGCTGGTGCCAACCGGGATAAGGGATGTTATGTATTCGCTTCGCAGGTTCAGAACACCTTGTTCAGCCTTCGAATTATAAAAATAGGAGGATAAATCACCACTGAAATAGATGTATCCTTTGGAGGGAATAAGCGCTTTGCCCACCGAGTAGTGAACACCCAGGAAATGGCGCAAAATGGTGTCATTTTTATGAAATCCATAGTTCAGCGTAGTCAGGAAACCATAGGGTACGTCTTCGGTTTTTCCGAATGAGTAGATTAAATTGTTTCGGTAATAGCCTCTTTTAGAGATGCCCAGCCCGGTAAAAAAGAAATGACCACCGCGGATGTCTGTGGCATTTTCGATTATTGGCTTATTAAAGAAATTAAGGTTCATGTAACGACCCAGGAGATAGAAGTTGGAGCGAATGGTACTATTTTCACTATTCAGAAGGAAGGAGCGCCCCAGCCAATAGTTTTGCCGCCCGTAATCAAGAGGGGGCTCCCATTCTTTAAAGGGATAATCAACTATATTGAGATTGTTATAAGAGCGGTTGAAAGAGAGCCCTCCGGCATATTTGGTTTCGGGTAGCAGAAAGGATTTATCAAGCGAACCGGAGAAAAAATGCCGATCCTCAATGCTTGAGTAGTCAATCTCCATATCTACAAAGTGTCCTCCCAGGTTCTCGGCATTAAAGGTTTCGCGAAACCCCCAGCGTGAATTATCGGGAGCCGGCGCCGCCAAAGAGTTACTCAATGCAAAGCCTCTTCCTAAAATGTTTTTGTTCATAAGGGTAATGTGAGGCTGGTCGTTTCTAAAGCTTAGCAAAACAGCATGGGGATATTGGTCCTGCACATATACTCTGACGTCGATGGCAGTGGTGTCGTACGGCGATAGATTGGGTATAATGCGGGCATCGTTGATAAATGACAATCCCCGCAGAAGACGTTCGCTGTCTGACAGGTCTTGCTTTCCAAGAGAAGCTCCTTCCGAAATAGTGATAGTTTTGCGAATGATGCGCGGTGAGGTTTCAAACCTCAGTTTATTGCCCAGTTCTTCTATCCAGGAGCTGGCTACAGCGGTGGTGTCATACACCGATCCACCGAAGGGCGGAATACTTATCAGATAGATATTTTTGATGGTTTTACCGGTAAAGTCCCGCTGTTGTTCCACCTTTACAGGGGCACTTTTCTCGAAACTGCTTTTTACCAGCCAATCATGGAGTTTACGGGAGAACAAGCTCCGCTCCGAGTTTTTTTTCAATAACTCCTCAAGCTTAAGTCCGGTTATTTTATCAGGAGTGCCGCCGGGCCGTATCAGCTTTATAATGGTGTCGTTGCGAATGATGATGGTGGTGTCGGATTCCTGCGCCGGCACCGGCAACAGGAACCAATGGAGAATGAATATCCACTTAATTTTCAGAGGCATTGCTTTTGCAAAACTACAAATCTGGTGTAAGCGGCCAATTATGATGCGTTTGTTCATCCTCAAGTAAAATAAAGCTCCCTCTTCAACATATTAACTCATCCCGTTTAACCCAGGTATAGTAAAAGAAACACGAGAGGAACCAGCAAACCGGCTGCGGTAAGCCAGGCACCTCTTCGGGTAATACCGTTTTTACCCCTGAGGATAAACAGTCCGCTGATAGCCAGCACGGCCAATGCTGCTGCAAAAATATCTGAAAACCACAGCCACAGTTTTCCCGGGTTGTAATGCAGAAAATTCACCTCATTAAAAACAGGGCGCTTTTTGATACTCTCGATGCGGGTATCGCCGGTTTGTAAATTTACCACCACCGAGCCCCCGCCCTCTAAAAATATTTTCAAAGTGCCGGTGGCAGGGAAATAATGATTCTTGTATTTGGCCGATACGCCCGATGCTATAACCATTTTTTGCACGGCCTCCTTTTCGTTGGTGTCAAAGTTTTCGGGAACTATAATTCTGGTTTGGTGTTGCTTTATTATGTAATTGGGGTTCCATTGGTTCATGTGGTTAAGCGCAATCCCCGATAGGGCATAGATAAGAATCATGCCCGTAAAGAAATAACCCAGATCGCGGTGAACCACCCGGTTAATTTTCCTCCATTTAATGTTCATTATAAACACAGTCCGGGTTTTTATTCAGCTTTAGCAAAGGTCAGGCACTCCACCTGATAGTTTTTCGACTTGCTCTCGGTTTCGCAGGCTTCCTCGCCGGATTTATGCTCATGCTCCTCAGGTGCTTCTCTGATGAGGGAGAAATTTCCCGATACCAATACATTGGAGCCTTCCAGGGTGTTTTCAAATTTGGCAATGTCGGGTGAGGCGGTCACCAGCAGGAGTTGTTCCTGATTGCTGCCCTGCAAAAACATACGTTTGCCACTGTGCTTGCAAGTGTGAACGCACAAACCTTTTACAGTAATCTGCTGACCCTCATACTTTTCGGGGGCGTTGAACAACTCATCGGGGGTTAAAATCGTTAATTCTGAAGCCGCTTGCAGGGTCGTTTCTGCTTTGTTTTGGGGGTTGCCTGCTGTATTACAGGCAGCAGTGGTTAATACCAGTGCCAGAAATAGAAGTATTTGTTTCATCAGATTGCGTTTTATTGCCGCCTCTAAGTTAACCATTACTTCCTAAGCCTGAAAATTTTGAGTGAAAATATGGATGCTATCTCTCATCAATCAGGTGAAGACGATTCTCTTCCACCAGATACATCAAGGGGGCTACCTGAATTTTAGGATAACGAAGCCGCAAGCGTCCTGCCTCGCTCAATATAAAGTCTATCTCGTTACCAATTTCAAAGAGGGGGGCAAAGTGCATGAAATGCTCTTCGGCCAGATATCGATCCCATCCTGCCTCGTTGATAAGTCCCCCTATAAAGGACTCTTTCCGCGCATACAAATTAACCATCCCACAATTGTTATGGCCTATCAGGGCAATGTGTTTCACCTGCCCAACGGCAATGGCATAGGATACTTTAAATTCGCTGTAACGCAGGTTGGCCCCGCCGGTTCGGATGATGTAAGCGAAATTATCAGGAATGTTAAGATGGGCACGGTGATCCATGCACATGCCTATCAGGATTTGAGCGTTTTGATATTGGTCGTGGGTAACATGCAAATTGTGGTATCTCAGAAGTCCACCCACCGGCGTGTCGCTGTATTGTGGTGGGATATCGGAGGTTTTGGTGATGGGTAATAAACGAATCATATGCTTCTTTAGAATAGTTATTGCGATATAAAAACATGAAACCGGTAAAATTGTTCTGATTTTTCTTGATTCCTGATAAAAATCGCAAATTGCTCCTGAGCAGGGATCGCTCCGCTCGGCTCTGCCGCTTGCTTGCAAGAATTTGACCGGAGGTGTTTAACCTGATTATAAGTGTTTTAAAAGGTAAGATGACCCTGACTTCAATGTTATTCCCAAAAGGGTGTCAAAAAGTGCAAACGGTTTGCCAGTTCATGCATTGTTTTACATTGCAGACAAGTATACATTTGTTTTTTGTTAGCCTGATTAATTCATGAATTATTTGGACTAAATCTTAAAAAGTAAACCAAATAAAATAGAAACAGATGAACGTTATTTTAGGAATCTTATTTCACTCCCTGGGTGGCGGAGCTTCCGGAAGCTGGTACATGCCCTTCAATTGGGTACAAAGGTGGCGGTGGGAAATCTATTGGATCACGGGTGGGATCTTCTCCTGGCTTATAATGCCATATCTGGCAGTGCTTTTGACAACTCCCAACTGGCTGGGGATTTTACAAACCACAAACGGAAGCGTTCTCCGAAATACCTACATAATGGGTTTACTGTGGGGTGTAGGAGGCCTGACTTATGGATTGGCAATCCGCTATCTTGGCATGTCGCTCGGAAATTCTGTTCTGTTAGGCATTACTGCAGTAGTTGGCTCGTTGGGTTTGCCAGTGCTGCGCAACGTGCCTGCTCTTGCCGCAATAATCCCTGACGGACTTTCATTCACCGACCTGTTTGGTAGCGCCGGTGGACGAATTGTGATACTGGGTATTGTGATTTTGTTGGCCGGAATTATCCTCAGCGGACTGGCCGGAATCAAAAAGGACAAGGACCTGGGCAGTATTAAAGAGGGAGTGAACATTGAGTTCAGCCTGTCGAAAGGATTAATAATAGCCATTATATCAGGCGTTTTAAGTGCTTTTTTCAGTTTTGGTATCGATACAGGCAAAGAGATGGCTGCCGTTGCCAGAACATTGGCAGTCGAACAAAGTTATCCGTTCCTGAACGACGCAGGGGAAGGGGTCAAATACCTTTTTGAAAATAATATTATCTTCTTTGTAATTCTTTGGGGTGGCCTGACGACCAACGTGCTATGGACTACCGGGCTGATTTTAAAAAACAGAACTGGCAGAGACTTCGTAAACAAAAATACCCCTTTGCTGCGTAACTATTTGTTTTGCGCATTAGCCGGAACTACATGGTTCCTTCAATTCTTCTTCTATGGGATGGGCGAAACCAAAATTGGAAACGGTGCCAGTTCATGGACGCTGCACATGGCCACCATTATTCTGACCGCAAATCTCTGGGGTTTTTACCGAAAGGAATGGAAAGGTGTTTCAAAGAAGACATACAGCACAATCCTGATTGGCATTGGGGCAATCCTGCTTTCGGTAATTGTTATTGGCGTTGCCAAATGGTTGTATCCTGAATTAAATGCGCTTGGATAATGAAAAGATTAGCTTTTAAAATGTACCTTAAACCCGAGCAAAAAGAGGAATACAAAAAGCGACACGACGCAATCTGGCCGGAATTGAAAAAGCTTCTTAAAGAAGCCGGGGTAAGCGAATATTCCATTTTTTTGGATGAAGCAACCCATACGCTTTTTGCCTTCCAGAAAGTTGGCAGAGAAGGAGGTTCGCAGGATTTGGGACAAACAGAGATTGTAAAAAAGTGGTGGGCCTATATGGCCGACATCATGGAAACAAACCCGGACAATTCACCCGTGACGGTTCCCCTTGAAGAAGTTTTTTTCATGGAATAATGCGAATTAAGGGTTAAACAAAAAAAGCACAAAACAATAAGGTAATAAGGTAGGGAGCTTATCGCACCTGAAATTCTTATAGGATTAAAAAATAAAAATAAGGTTCTTCCCATAAACCTGCTTCTTTTTAGTTGAATGAAAAATAGCTAAACGACCGCAAAATCGTCTAATCCTTAAAAAATGAATGATGAAACAAAAGAATCGACAAATGCAAAGGAATAACCTTATTCCCTGATTTTAAACCTTAGTAGCCCAATAGTTTAGCCTTTGCCATCAACCTTATTACCTTATTTAATCTCAAACACGAATAAATAGTTGAACAGATTAAACAAATTTCAACCCTTAATTCGCATGAATAAGGCAATTCAAACTAAAAACAATAAAATGAAGTCTTTAAAAGCCTTTTCGATGATATTGTTAATGAGTGCAATATCAATCTATGCAAACGCAAAAACAGAAGTCACAAAGCTTGTGATAGAGTACCACCAAAATCCCATTGGGCTTGATGTGGAAAAGCCCCGTTTCAGTTGGCAGTTGTTGTCTGAAGGGCAAAATGTGCTGCAAACGGCCTACGAAATTCGTGTGGCTGATTTCCCAGAAAACCTTGGCAAAAAGAGGGCGCAAATCTGGGCATCCGGCAAAATCGAAAGCGACAAATCGGTTAACGTGGAATACGGTGGCCCGGCTTTGGAGTCGATGCAGCGCGCTTATTGGCAAGTGCGTGTTTGGGATAACAGCGGCAAAGTGTCCGGCTGGAGCGAACCTGCTTTTTGGGAAACAGGAATCCTGAAACCCGAACTGTGGACGGCATCGTGGATTACCCTTCCGGACGAAGAAAAAACCAAAACCTCGAAGCCCGCTCATTACTATCGGAATGAATTTTCGGCCAACAAAAAGGTTTCATTGGCGAGGGTTTATGTTACTTCGCTCGGTTTGTATGAACTGTATTTGAACGGTAAAAAAGTTGGCGACCAATTATTTACGCCGGGCTGGACAAGCTATAACAAGCGTCTTCAGTATCAAACCTACGACGTGACTTCGATGCTTCAGCAAAAAAATACAATTGGTGCAATGGTAGGTGACGGCTGGTACCGGGGAAACATCGGCTGGCAGGATCAGCGCGATTATTACGGCAGTCAGCTGGGACTTTTGGTTCAGCTAAAAATTGATTTCACCGACGGAACCAGCGAAACAATTACCACAGATAGCCAATGGAAAGCAACCACCGGGCCCATTCTGGAATCGGATATTTACAATGGCGAATTGTATGATGCCCGTTTGGAAATGGATGGTTGGGCGTCAACAGGTTTTAACGACGATAATTGGAAACCGGTTGAAACCATAGATAAATCTAAAAATCATCTGATTGCACCTCAGGGAGTTCCCGTTAAAGCGATGGAAGAAATAAAGCCTGTTGAAATGATTACGACCCCCAAAGGTGAAATGGTTTACGACCTGGGCCAAAATATGGTGGGCTGGGTTCGGATTAAAATGAAAGGCCAGAAAGGCGAAAAAGCAGTTTTGAAATTTGCCGAAGTGCTGGATAAAGAGGGTAATTTTTATACCGACAACCTGCGGGCGGCAAAGGTAACCGATACCTATATTTTTAAAGGTGATGGCGAAGAAACTTACGAACCTACCTTTACTTTCCATGGTTTCCGCTTTTTAAAATTGGAAGGTTTGGAACAAGCTCCTGATTTGGACGATATTACGGGAGTTGTCATTTATTCGGATATGACGCCAACCGGAAGTTTTACCTGTTCTGACCCCTTGATTAATCAACTCCAGCATAACATCCGCTGGGGACAAATGGGAAATTTCTTAGATGTGCCCACGGATTGTCCACAGCGTGACGAGCGCATGGGATGGACCGGCGACGCTCAGGTTTTTGCGCCAACCGCAGCCTTTAATTTCGATGTGGCTGGATTTTATACCAAATGGACCAAAGATTTGGCTGCCGACCAACTGCCCGACGGAAAAGTGCCACACGTGATTCCTGATGTTTTGAAAGGCGGTGGTGGTTCCACAGCCTGGGCCGATGCGGCTTTGATTGTTCCGTGGACAACCTATCTGGTTTATGCCGACAAACGTATTTTGGAAGAACAATATCCCAGCATGGTGGCCTGGGTGGGGTTTATGCAAAAGCAAGCCGGCGACGATAATTTATGGACGGGCGGCACCCATTTTGGCGACTGGCTCGCCTTCGCTTCAAACCGTTCCGATTACACCGGAGCAACCACCGAAAAAGATTTGATTGCCACCGCGTATTACAAATATTCCAGCGGTTTATTAGCCGAAATTGCTAAAATTTTAGGCAAAGATGCCGATGCAGAAAAGTATGCGGCTCTTTCTGAAAACGTCAAAAAAGCGTTCATCCGGGAATTTGTCACCCCTGCCGGCAGACTGGTCTCCAATACACAAACGGCTTATTCCCTGGCACTCGCATTCGACTTGTTGCCTGAGGATTTGGTGTCTGCTGCAGCAAAATACCTGGCCGAGGATGTGAAAAAAATGGGCCACCTCACCACCGGTTTTGTGGGTACACCACTGCTTTGCAAAACCTTATCGGCACAAGGCTATGAGGATTTGGCGTTTATGCTCTTAACCCGAAAAGATTACCCGTCGTGGCTTTACCCGGTTATGCAGGGTGCAACAACCATTTGGGAACGCTGGGATGGCCAGAAACCGGATGGAACTTTCCAGGATGTTGGGATGAACAGCTTTAACCATTATGCCTACGGTGCAATAGGGGAGTGGCTGTACACCTATGTTGCCGGAATTCAAATCGATTCGGAAGCACCGGGTTACAAACACTTTTTTCTTGCTCCCCATCCTGGTGGTGGTTTGACCAATGCCGAAGCAGTTTATAAATCGATCTATGGAGAAATTAAATCCGGTTGGAGAACGGAAGGGAATCAAATGATTTACACTGTAAAAATCCCTGCGAATACAACTGCAACGGTTACATTGCCACAGGCTTTAGTGGAAAGTGTATTGATAAATTCCCTGCCCCTGAAAAATGATTCAGATAAAAAAGTCAAACAAAATAGGGACCATGTAACGGTGCAATTAGGTTCGGGGGAATACGAGTTTAGTTATCCATTATAAATGCGAATTAAGGGTTAAACGGATAAACCAATAATAGAGCCCGTCTGGCAAAAAATAAGGTAATAAGGTCGAGAGCTTATTGCGTTGGCAATTCTACTAAGGTTAAAAAAGAAAAAATAAGGTTCTGCCCATAAACCTATCGCCTTTTAATCAAATGAAAAACAGCAAAGCAAATGGAGAATCGCACAAAGTTCCATAAAAGGATGATGTAGCAGAATAGCTTACCATATCCAAAGAGAAAACCTTATTTTCTGTTTTTAAACCTTAGTAGCCCATTGCGCAACCTCTAAAATCAACCTTATTACCTTATTTTATCGCAAGCGAATAAAATAGTTTTACAGATTTAAAAAATATCAAACCTTAATTCGCATTATAAAGAAGTAAATTTAAAGCAAAGAACTATGAATAGAGATAGAATCGAAAAGACCTATCAGCTTGCTAAAGAGCAATATGCCGAATTGGGTGTGGATACAGCTGCCGTGCTGAAAAAAATGAACGATGTGGTTATCAGTCTGCACTGCTGGCAAACCGATGATGTGGGTGGTTTCGAAACTCCCGATTCAGTCCTTTCGGGGGGTGGTATTCAGGCTACGGGCAATTATCCCGGTAAAGCACGAACCATCGCTGAATTGCAGGCCGACCTGGAGAAGGTTCTGGTATTACTGCCCGGGAAACATCGATTGAACCTGCACGCTATTTATGGTGATTTTCAGGGCGAGAAGGTGGATCGCGATCAGATTGAACCCAAACATTTTCAGATTTGGATCAACTGGTGCAAAAAAATGGGCATTGGAATGGACTTTAACCCTACCTTCTTCTCACATCCCATGGCTGATAGTGGGTTTACACTCTCTTCGAAAGATGAAAAGGTGCGCAAATTTTGGGTGGAACATCTTAAACGTACCCGGGCTATCTCGGCCGAGATTGGCAAACAATTAGGCACGCCCTGCGTTCACAACACCTGGATTCCCGACGGCTCAAAAGACACCCCCATTGATAGGAATGGACATCGCACGCTTCTGAAAAGGTCGTTAGACGAAGGTTTGGCTATCGATTATCCTAAAGAGCAGATGAAAGATGCGATGGAAAGTAAGCTTTTTGGTATTGGTGCCGAATCCATGACCGTAGGCTCACACGACTTTTATCTGGGCTATGCCGTACAAAATCAAAAATTGATCTGCCTTGACAGCGGTCACTTTCATCCCACCGAGCAGGTAGGCGATAAGATTTCTTCCTGTCTTCAGTTTACAGATGAATTGCTGTTGCACGTTTCCCGACCTGTCCGCTGGGACTCCGACCATGTGGTGACATTAAATGAAGAGGTTCAGTTAATTGCTTCCGAGATTGTTCGCAATGACTTTCTCAGCCGGGTGCATATCGGCCTCGACTTTTTCGATGCTTCCATCAACCGGATTGGTGCATATGTAGTAGGTACCCGGGCTGCTAAAAAAGCCTTTCTCTATGCCATGCTGGAGCCTTTGGCAGCCCTGAAGGGTTATGAGGAAAATGAACAGCTTTTTGAGCGTCTGGCGTTGCTGGAAGAGTTGAAGACCAAGCCATTTGGCGCCGTTTGGGATTATTACTGTCTGCAGGAGGGTGTACCCGTGGCTGAAGATTATATTGCTGAGATACAGCAGTATGAGAGAGAAGTGCTGAGCAAACGGAGATAAAAAGATTTCTCCCTTCGGTCGAAAAGACCGGGTCATTGAGGCTCGAGGCGAGAGGTTGGGAGGATGAAAATGGCGAAGCCATTTTCATCCTCCCAACCTCTCGCCAACCCTACTCAACGCCTTGTCATTCCGAACCCTTTAGGGTGAGGAATCTGTTGATGATAAGAATTTTAATGAATTCTATCATTGGTACCGTAGGGAGAAATCCTATTGTCAAAATGATGAAAATCATTTTGACAATCCCTTCGGGGTTTGTTAACGCTGCAAGAGAGAAAAAGAGCCTTCGCTAAAGCGGTGTTAGTTTTGGAGGAGTTTTCCTTTGCCATTTTTTTTATTACGTCAAAACTACACTCATTCCCTATGCAAACAAACATTCAGCAATTAATCACCATCTCCCGCAAATATGGGGAAAACCCCGATTACGTGATAGCCGGCGGGGGCAACACCTCTTACAAAGATGAAGAAAAGATATGGATAAAAGCCAGCGGTGTTTCAATGTCCGACATCGACGAGGATGGGTTTGTCTGTCTCGACCGGGAGAAGTTGCAGGTGGTGTCATCAAAAAATTACAGTACATCCGCCGCCGAACGTGAGCAGCAGGTGAAAGAAGACCTTCACAATGCCATTTTGTATCCGAAAAACAAAAGACCTTCGGTAGAAACTTCGATGCATGAGATTATTCAGTTCCCGTATGTGGTACACACGCACCCTACGCTGGTCAACGGATTGCTTTGCGCCCGGGGCTCGAAAAGTGCCGTAGCGGAATTGTTTGGCGATGAGGTGTTGTATGTGGAATATACCGATCCCGGTTATGTGCTGTTCAAAGCCGTGGATGAAGGGTTGAAGAAGTTCAGAGCCAAAAGGGGAGGAGAACCGCCCATCATGTTTCTTGAAAATCATGGCGTGTTTGTAGGGGCAGAGACGACCGGTCAAATCGATGCGATTTATTCGGATATGATGGATAAGCTTCACGGAGTGATGAGTGAGCTGCCCGCCAATCATCAATTTAAAGACACCCCTTCACTTGAACCTGCAATAGGGAGGATTTCTAATCTGTCAGGAGAGTCTGCATTTTTTGTGATTCCCTCTGCCGATGAACTGTCTAAGATGTTTACAGCCTCCCAAGAGAGTTTCGAGCCGGTAAGCAAACCTTTCACCCCCGATAATATTGTTTATTGCAAATCGAATTATCTTTTTGTGGCAGATGAAAGTAAACTTGAAGAGGAATTTGGGGCTTTTAGAAAGAGACATGGATATTTTCCCAAGATAGTTGCGCTGGAAGGAAAAGGAATTCTTGCGATAGAGGAGAGTGCTCGATCCGCGCAAATCGTGTTGGATGTTTTCGTGGATATGATGAAAGTAAGTTATTTGACTCGCAATTTTGGCGGGCCCCGTCCCATGACACAACAGCAGATCGACTTTATTGATAATTGGGAAGTGGAGAACTACAGGCGGAAAGTATCTAAAGAGTAGGAAGCACAAAGATTGAAAAAGATTGAGGGAGATTGAAAGTTATATTTACCGTTAATCACTGTTTACCGTTTACCGTTCACCACATTACTTCGTGCTTCGTGCTTCCCACTTCCAACTCCGGTCTCCATTCTCCGGTCTTCCATCTTGTCCTCTAACCTCTAATTTCTAACATCTACTTTATCCCATGAGCCAAAAAGTAATAGCCATATTCGATATCGGCAAAACCAATAAAAAGATTCTCCTGTTTGATGAGCAGCTGAAGGTCGCCTACCAAAAGGAAGAAAAATTTAAAACCACCGTCGATGAAGATGGTGTGGAGTGCGACGATATAGATTTAATAGAAGAGTGGATACGCTCTTCTTTGCAACGTCTTATTGAGGAGGGAGTGTATGAAGTGGTTGGGGTCAACTTTTCGACCTATGGCGCTTCGCTGGCTTTTCTGGATAAAGAGGGCAGGCGTCTGACACCCATCTATAACTACCTGAAAGAGGTATCGCCAGCTATTCAAGATAAGCTTTTCGAGAGTTATGGTGGCCAGGCAGAGTTCTGCCGGAAAACGGCCAGTCCTGCTCTGGGCGTGCTCCTGAACTCCGGTATCCAGATATTATGGCTAAAGCAGCAACGGCCGGAAGTGTTTAAAAAGGTGGCTTCCCTGCCTAACAGCAGGCAGGCAATATTGCATTTCCCTCAATACCTTTCTTATCTTCTAACCGGGGAGATCGTTTCAGAGCCAACTTCCATTGGTTGTCACACTTTCCTCTGGGATTTCGATGAGCAAAAATACCATCAATGGCTCACCGACGAAGGCGTCAGCTTGCCGGAAAGCAGGCCCAACCCGGTTAAATTTGAGGTTACCATTGCCGGAAAGCAGTTAATGGCAGGCATTGGTATCCACGACAGTTCAGCGGCTCTGGCGCCTTATATCAAAGGGAGCACAGCCAGCTTTCTGCTGGTATCCACTGGTACCTGGTGCATTAATATGAATCCTTTTAATCATTCCCCTTTGACAGTCGAACAGCTGAAAAGAGATTGTCTCTCTTATTTGAGCATCGATCAACAGCCGGTTAAATCCTCGCGGCTCTTTATGGGGCACATACATGATGTGAACGTGGCTCGTTTAACAGCCTATTTTAAGGTGCCCGAGGACAGTTATAAAAAGGTAGAAATTAAAGAGGCCCTTATCCAACAATACCTGAATGAAGAGCCGAGGGAAAAATTGTTTTTCGAGAGCGAAATGCCGGCTGGTTATGTGGATGAGTCGGTTGACTTATCTCAATTTACCAATTTCGAGGAGGCTTATCACCGTCTGATGTTCGATTTAACCCTGCTGAATGCCGAATCGATTGATCTCATCTCTTCCAACAGCGACGGGGTGAAGCAGTTTTATATTTCAGGTGGATTCGCGCGTAATGAGATATTTGTTAGACTGCTGGCCAGCCTCTATCCCGACAAAGAGCTCTTTACCTCTGAGGTGGATAACGCCAGTGCCCTGGGTGCAGCCCTGGTTATTTGGGATGTTATGGACCTCGGAGAACTTCCCTTTATCGACCTGGGGCTGAAGAAATGGGAAGAGTTTTGAGATTTTGAAACTCTTATGAGTAGAACCGGGATTGCAAATCCCTGATTACGAGGTGCGGATTCTTGGTGTAAACCAGGCGGCAGAGCCGAGCCGCAAATCCGCACCAGCAAGGTCAACAAATTTCAACCGAACATCCATATGGGTTTCAAATAAACAAAACTAAGTTCAAAATGTTACTTTTGCGGTACAATAGAGTTTTTGGTCTGAAATAATATTCCTATGTTATTAGAAAAAGAAAAATTGGTCATAAAGCGCAAGATTACCACCCAGGAGGCTCTCCAGGATTATTATACTGTCACTTTAAGCCGCCAGCTGAGTTTGTTGGGGCGCCGTGAGGTCCACAACGGACGGGCACATTTTGGTATTTTTGGCGATGGCAAAGAGGTGGCACAAATTGCCATGGCAAAAGTGTTTAAAAAAGGCGACTGGCGTTCGGGCTACTATCGCGACCAAACGTTTATGCTGGCCCTGGGTTTACTTCAACCCGAAGAGTTTTTCTCAATGATTTATGGTGAAATCGACGAAGCCAAAAATCCATCAACAGTTGGTCGAAATTTCAACAACCATTTCAGCACACAGAATATAGATGAAAATGGGGAGATAAAAAACCTGCTTGAAGAATACAATTCGGCTTCCGATATTTCCTCCACCGGCGGGCAAATGCCGCGATTGCTGGGTTTAGCACAGGCCTCAAAAATCGTTCGCCAAAAACCTGAGATGAAAAAATTTCTCAAAAACAATGTTACCGGTAACGAAGTGGCTTTTGGGACAATTGGTGATGCCAGCACTTCGGAAGGTGTTTTTTGGGAAACGATTAATGCCGCCGGAGTGATGCAGGTCCCCGTGGTTGCCACGGTTTACGACGATGGTTATGGGATTAGCGTACCGGTTGAATTGCAAACTACCAAATCCAGTATTTCAAAGGCGCTGCAAGGATTTCAGAAAGAACAAGAGACCAACGGCATCGATATTTACACTTGCAAAGGTTGGGATTATCCGGCTTTGGTAGAAATGTATGAAACCGGTGTTGCGCGAACCCGCGAGACACATGTTCCGGCTGTTTTTCACATTCAGGAATTAACGCAACCACAAGGCCATTCCACTTCAGGTTCGCAGGAGCGTTACAAAACGGATGAACGTTTGGCCTGGGAAAAAGAATTCGACGGAAACATCCGGATGCGCAATTGGTTGTTAGAGAACGAAATTGCCGATGCCGAAATGCTGGATGAAATAGAAAAAAATGCAATTAAACGGGCAAAAGCAGCACGTGAAAAAGCCTGGTCGCATTTCATTGATGGCTACAAAAATGAGCAGAACGAACTGAAGCAAATCATCAATAAAATTGAAAATAAAATTACGCTGCAAAGTTACCGTATGCAGGATTTCGTAAAAATCACCCAAAAAACATTTCCTACCCGCCGTTCGTATCTGAGCTTTGCCAAAGGGCTTTCGCTAAGAATTCACCACAACAGAAAAGTGGAAAACGAGCGTGCTGAACTAAAGGCCTGGATAAAGCGGTTTGAAGCGCAAACCAACGATGCATACAACTCGAATCTCTACCGCAACGGAAACGATTCAACACTTAAAGTAAAGGGCATTCCCGTTGAATATGACGAAAATTCAATGGAAGTGAATGGTTCAGAAATTATCAGTAAAAACTTCGATTATTTATTTGAAAAATACCCCACTCTCATCACTTTCGGACAGGACACCGGAAAGTTGGGCGATGTGAACCAGGGGATGAAAGGGATGCAGGAAAAATACGGTGTGGAACGGGTTTCGGATGCCGGCATCCGTGAGGCCACTATTATTGGCCAGGGAATTGGACTGGCACTGCGCGGTTTTCGCCCCATTGCCGAAATCCAGTATTTAGACTACCTGATTTACGCACAATCCCAATTGAGCGACGACATTTCGACAATGCAGTACCGTACCAAAGGTAAACAAGCCGCACCGGTGATTGTACGCACCCGGGGGCATCAGTTACAAGGAATCTGGCATGCAGGTTCACCCATGCAAATGTTGCTGGGTTCCATGCGCGGAATGTATTTGTGCGTGCCTCGCAACATGACCCAGGCAGCCGGATTTTACAACACATTGCTGGAGGGAAATGATCCTGCTCTTGTCATTGAACCGCTGAAAGGGTACAACGTGAAAGAGAAAATGCCCGCCAACATCGGAAAATACAAAGTTGCGCTGGGTGTGCCTGAGATTTTGCGCGAAGGAAGCGATGTTTCCGTGGTAACCTACGGCTGGAACTCGCACCATGCGATAAAAGCGGCCCGTCTGCTGCAAAGCTCCAAAGAAATTTCGGTTGAAGTGATTGATGTGCAAACCTTGCTTCCTTTCGACATAAACCATACTATTTTGGAATCCATCAAAAAAACAAATAAAGTTATTTTTATGGATGAAGATGTGCCGGGTGGGGCAACAGCGTATATGATGCAAAAAGTGCTGGTAGAGCAAAAAGCGTTCGATTATCTTGACGCAGCACCGCGAACGCTTTCGGCGATGGAACATCGTCCCGCTTACGGAATAGACGGGGAGTATTTCTCGAAACCAAACGTTGAAAAGCTTTTTAGAAATGTATATGAAATGATGGGGGAAGTAAACGAAAAGAAATTCCCGGAGCTCTAATGTCATGTCAAGAAAGAACTGTCCAATCCTGTGCTCACCCCCCTCCCTGCCTGGCGGCAGACAGGTAACTCTCCGGCAGCTGCCGGATTCGCCTTTCAGCTTTCCTGCCTGCCTGCCGGCAGGGAGCTTTTTTTCCCTCTCATCTCCGAAGGCGGAGCACCCATCTTGTTTTTAAACAATCGGCTGAAGTAATGAATGGATTCAAAACCGGTTTCGTAAGCCACCTGTTTGATGGGCAGATCGGTGGAGAGGATCAATTCCCGGGCCTTCATCAGTCGAAGGTGGAGGTGATACTGTCCCGGGGAAACGCCGGTGTTTTTTTTAAACATCTTTCGGAAGTAGGAATAACCGAGGTTCAGCGAGGCAGCCACATCCTTAAAGTCCAGGTTCTTATTTAGATTGTCGCGAATGATAAACCGGGCGCTCTCCATGGCGCTCTCCAGGGGTTTATTTTTGAAATCTCTGTTTTTTACTTCCGATACTAACGAACCCAGCAGCCGGATGGCTATGCCCGAGGAGATCATCTGGAAGCCGGGCTTCTCTTTTTGAGCCAGTTCAAAAATCTTGTAGTAACAATCTATCAGGCTCTCTTTCAGGCCACAGTGGATAACAGGTGTTTTGGTATTCAGGATGGGATTGGTAAACAGGCGATCCGCAATGTCGCCTTCAATGCCGATGTAATGTTCCACCCAGCCCGATTTTTTGTTGGGTTTGTAGCGATGCCACATACCCGGTTTGATAAGCATGATGGAGCCTGCTTTTATCCTGTATTTTCCGCTTTTGGTTTCTAACAACCCGCTCCCTTCGGTAATATAGTTAATTTGATATTCGGGCAATACACGGCCTGTTTCCCAGTTGAAATAATAACCTGCAGGATGCTTCTTCGAGGGATAAACGGCATTCTCTGTAACAGTGGCTTTCCCGACAACACTCAATGAGATGCCCCACTGTTTGTCCTCAGGGCCGGGCGTCAGGTATTTGAAGAAATCGTTCATGAAGCAAGTTAGTCTCTTAACAGTTATATTTTCCCGAATAGTTTATTTTCCCGAATAGTTTGCCGAGGAAGCTCTCCTCAGAAACTCCTCTGCCTCTTCGGGGCTCAGGCTCATCTGTGAGAGGGTCGCTTGTAGTTGAATCCATATCTCATCAGCAGTCAGTTTAGGCCGGTTATCGATAAATCCATTTTCAACCAAATAGCTTTCCAACTCGTCGATGTTGTATTCCCTGAATCGGGGTACTTCTTTGTTTCGAAGCGAAATAAGCAGCTTTTTCGGATCATTTTCACATCGGATTAATTTTTCGGCCACGGAATCGATAAAGTTTTCTGAAATAGCGCCCGATTTAAGCAGCATCTCCCGATCGATGGGTCGGGGATGCCCCTGGCGGAAAAGCAGTTGATACTGCTTCAGGAGGTCGGCTTTTTGACTGATTGTTTGCCACTCCTGCCTGTTGATGCCGGCAATGATGCCATTGTGCCGTCGAAAGCTTTGGAGCGGTCCCCACGTGTTGATCCCTCTTTTCAAACAGTTGTAAAGCACCCGGTTGTCGTTGATGAGGTACCACAGAGGAAGTTGAGCCACTTCCTGCTGCAGCAGGTCGAATGGGCCGGTACCGATGAGCCTGCCATATTCCTCACGGGATAAATCCTCCGGGAGAGGTACTTCGTGGGCGAAGAGCAAAGAAGGCTCACTCTCAACGGGTCGGAAAAACCTATGTTCACCCGCCGCCAGTTCAATGATCCGGTAATTCAGGTTGGGGTGTTTTTGCATCCAGCTTTCCCACTTCTGCACCTCGTCGGGCTGTGCGGTGAAGTAGAATACCTGGCGTCCGTTGAGGCTTATTTGAGTGAGCGCCTCTATGATGGCGGCGGCCCGTTGGTCGTCGCTGTTGGCCAGCAACTCATCGGCTAACAGCGGCAGTTTTATGTTTTGTTCCTGATGCTCAATATAGGCCAGACGTACGGCTAACAATAGCTGAACGCGGGTACCGGTAGAGAGAGTATCCAGTTCCTGCCCCAGTTTTTGTTGTGTGTCGTAGGCCCGGAAGGCGGGTGGTTCGGATTCGCTGAGGCTGAGTTCGTAGCGGCCGTTGGTAATTTGGTTAAAAAGCTGGCTGGCCTCTTTAAATACCGCAGGTCGGTTTTGTTCGCGTGTTTCCTGTTTTAGTTGTTCTATGATGAGGTCTCCGGTAATGGCAGTGAGGTTCTGCTCATATAAATCGGCCAGATTCTCCAAGGCGGTCTCTCTTTGAGCTAAAAGTTTTTCCAGGCTGTGTCGTCTTTTGTAGTCTTCTATGAGAGATTTGATGCCTGATATTTCGTTGCCAATATTCTGGAGTTTGTCAGCCTCCTCTTTCAGTACTCTCAGCTTTTCCTCAGCCTGATCGGGCTTGAGCGTCTCTATCGAAGAGCGGCTCATCGGGTAGAGGGAATGTGCCTTTAATTCAGTGGCTTTGCGGGTAAAATCATCTTTGGCCGCAAAGTGTCTCTTCAACAGGTTTTCCCAGGTCTCTTTCTTTTCTACCAGCTGGCGCACCTTCTCTTTTTGACCTGTTTCAATTTTTAGTTTGTGATAAATGGCCTCCTCTCTTTGGGCGGTATTTTCGATGATTCTCTTTGTCTCCTTTAGGCGTTCCTTCAATCTGCCGATCTCTTCACTCCATTTGGCACGCTGCTCCTCTTCATCCTTAATGGCTTTAAACCTTGCGAAAACCGAAGACGCATCATTGGCTGCTTCATAGTTGGCACGGGTTATAATTTGGTTGCAAAGTTTCAGTCTGGCGGCCATCTCTTTTTCTGCTGCCTGCGAGCGGGCTTGTTGCGACATCAAACGGGCGTGAACTTCGTGCCACTTTTTGGCATTTGTCAGGAACCAGTAGAGAGAGCTCAAACCATTGGTTGCGATGGACCTGGCAGATGGCATGGCATGCAGCAGCTCCTGCAATTCGGCGCGTTGATGGTTCAGTTCATCCATCTGCTCATCCAGGCTCACCAGATTTTGCTCCCGTTCTTTTAGCCGGATGCGAATAAGTTCGAGGTGTTTTTGCTGCTTCAGTGTTTCAATGAGAGTGGCAAGAAGTTCCGAAACATGGGGAGTATCCCATTGGGTGGGTGGTTCCAGGCCGGTGCTCAGGTAGTCATTTTGGCGTAATCCGGCCAGCGAAGGGTTTTCCCTCCGATAAAAAAAGTAGATAAGCAAACCGGCAATAAGGAGGAGGGAGGCGAGTCCGGGAGTTCCCAGCCACCATACCAGTATTGCCGTTACAGCTCCGGCTGCCGACAGCAGGATGAGCGGTAACCGGACAGATTTCCGCGGGGCAGCTGGTTCCCTAAGCCACTCCGTCAGGATTCTGATGCCGCTGATCAGGGCGTCGGAGTCACCTGGAGAGGCTTGTTGCGCGTTGGCCTCTTTTTGCAGGTTCTCAACCTCAGAGGTGAGCAACGACCTCTGACCCAGAAGCGTATGTGCTTGCTGCAGAAACTCATCCAGTTTAGCAATCCGGCTGGTGTCAAGTCCTTCCCACCGGGCTGTGTCAATATCGGGAGCAATGGCTTCGAGTGCTTTTTGCTCCTCTACAATAAGTGCGGTGATATCTTCCCCGATGCTCCTTAGGTCGCGTTCGATCTCTTTTATTCCGTTTACCAGTTCTTCCAGTTGGATGAGCGATTGCGCCGGAACCCCTTCATGGGGTATTTGCTGGTTGATAAGTTGCCGGGCAATCCCCTCCATTTTGTTTTGGAGTTGTTGTAAATCTCTCCGGGCACTCTCTGCATCTTCTTCGTACCTGGTTATTTGCAGGAACTCCTCACCCGATACATATTGCATTTGTGGGGGGAACTCCTCAAGTTGGCTATCAATTAGGTGGTATGCTTGTCGTGCTTTCAGATAAAGCAAAACTTTGTCGTAAAACTGACTTTCTCTTAACGCCTCTTCGGCCCTCTTTTTTTGTGCTTCAAGATTTTGAAGATTCCCCTCTCTCTCTATAAGTTCCTGCTGTTTATCCGATTCCTCTTTTAGCAATTTCTCAGTATTCTCGAGGCCCATAAACTCTGATCTCTTTTTACTTCGGATGGAAGCACTATATTGAAGAGCGGCGCTTGCTGCATTCAGATCGTAGCCGCCAATGGATTGCCGCATAATCTCCGAGGCCAGGTCGCCTTCCTCTTCGTTTACCAGTTCATGCAGTGCCAGCAGGTAGCGGTGTCCCTCTTCGGGAGCGGGGATGCCTTTGAGCCGATCGTCAATCCCGTCGCGTTGCGAAATTACCCGGTCGGAGTCGATATCCACCTCCCACTGTTCGCTGTTAATGGTCGCAGAGCCGCTGAGAGTTGTGCCGCGGGTGGCGCCGGGCCATATCATTTGAGCGATGGCCCGGGCCGTGGAGCTCTTGCCCGAGGCGTTGGGGCCGGTGATGATGTTCACGTGAGGTGCCAGGTCATTCATAGCTTTCAACCCGGCAGGCAGACCGGGCATCTTTTTCACGTGCAGTTTTTTAAGAAGATAGGCTGTTTTAGTCATTGTGCTTGCTGCATTAAAAGTGTACCAAGCAGGCGGCGGCATTCGTGCAAAATCTGGACCTTTCCTTCTGCTGTAAGATGATTTTCGAAGGCTGGAATATTTTTCAAAGGGAGGTAAATCTCCGACACGTTCAGGTTGTCTCTTTTAAGATGCCATTGAGCCAGCAGTTTTTCTGCGAAGGGGGTCATCTGATTGGCTTCAAGGGCAATGATAGTCTCTGCCAGCAAGCCGGCGGGGGAGGATTGGCGGGCTAACTCCTGCAGGTTTTCCACCTCGGGGGTGAGTTCCATTTTCACTTTCCGGACCAGGAGTCGGGTGAGGCCGTTGTCGAGGGTGGTGTTATATTGGTCGGCCATTAGGGCCATATCCGCTTCAAGTTCATTAACGCGGTTATATCTTCCGGTAAGGGTTACATCGTACACCAGATACTTCACTTTGTCAAGTTCGCCGGATATATTACGGGCATGTGCCTGGAGGGCATTGTGCAGGGCGCCCCGCGTATCTTCATTCGCTTTAATGCCTGTAATATCGACCTTTATAGCCTCGTAACGAATGGGGGAGAGGGGAATACGGTGCACGGCTATCTGATTGAATGGGCCAATGATTACCTCCAGGGGGCCGTGCGCACCCGGCTCCCCGGAACTCATGGCGTGGGGCGAACCGGTATAAAATACCGATTTCCTGCTGCTTTCGCTACTAAAGGGTTTATGGATATGTCCCAGCAGCCAGAGGTTGGCATCGGTGTTGAGCAGGTCGGCGATGGATACCGGAGCATATCTGCTGCCGGGGTTGTTCAGGTCGGTGTGTAACAGAGCAATCACCGCCGATTGACCAGAAGGGATGACAAGTGGGGTTGTGGTGAGCGGGTTGTAGGGGACGTGCTGACTGGGGAACGACCACCCCGCGAATGTGACGGTTTGGTTCCGCCGGCTGAACTCCCTGAATTCCCATTTGCCACCGGCTCCCAGCAGATGCACATTGGGAAATTGTTGAGAGGAAAGCATTTGAGGCAACACATCAAAGTCGTGGTTTCCCGTGATAACGAATACTTCTATATCTGCCGTCTTTAGCTTTTCAAAGCCTTGTTGCAAAGGGCCTATGGCTTCGAAGTAACGGTTGTCGCGGTCGATAACATCACCGGTAAGCACCACTGCATCCATCTGGCTGTCAATGGCGTGTTTAATCATCTGGTGCCAGGTATAGCGGCTTGCACTCTCCGTGGCGTCAATGGGAATCCCCGATGATTGGCGGCCAAGGTGTACATCCCCCGTGGCTAATATTTTTATGGGCATATTATTTGACTTTCGGTGCGGACTCAAAACGTAAAACTAATGAAAATATAGCGAATTTTGGAGGCTGGGAGAACTTTCAGGACGTTAAAGGAGGGATAATTCAACTTTAAATCGTTAAATTTCTTTATGGAATAATAACTTACCCGTACGCTCACCCCTATCCCCCAAGGGGGAACCACGCACAGCCCTGAAAAAGGATTAATCTGGCAAAGTTTATATTTAGGTTCAGCATAAAAGTCCCCAAAGGGATTCCTGCCTGCCAGCAGGCAGGTAGGGGTAATTTACTTTTCGGAGTGGACTCATATTTTATAAATTTAGTTATTTATGTTTGTTCCCGAATAGGACAATCCTGTAAGTTTTTGTAATTTTGAACTCATCAGAAACAAGGGCTATGGAACCTTCAGAAAGAAGAAGATTGATTAAACAGGTTCTCTGGGATTATTCAATTCCAGTAGAGGATATTGAAGCACTGTTAGATGGTGAAAGAGATTTTGCAGGTCATTATACCAGGGAAATAATATTTCGAAAAATAATTGAATCGTACCCTTGGTTCACCGTTATTCAATTATTCAATCCTCAGGAAATAAAAGAATTATTGACTCATCAGGTGATCGGGAAACTAAGGTCGCCTTCATTAAGGAAAAAATATGAATTTGTCCGAAATAGATTACACCAAACTTTACCTGCTTCAGGATAAATTCCTTTCCTGGTGGAAAACCCTTAATCTTCCCTTTTATCTTACAGGAGGAACTGCTCTCGGCAGGTTTTACCTGAATCATCGTTTAAGCGATGATTTGGATTTTTTTATGAACGGGGATACGAATTATTTGAAATATATTAAAGAATTAGTACCCAATATTGAGTCCCAATTTAACGTAGATAGCCACCAATCTCTTTTTTCTGAGGATTTTACTCGGTTTTATTTATCAGAAAATGGGATTTCTTTAAAAATTGAATTTATAAACGATGTGGGTTATTATGTTGGGAAACCTGCTGATTATAAATATGGTTGGATTGATACGCCTATAAATATCCTTTCAAATAAGTTTACAGCGTTGATTGGTCGGGATGAAGCCAAGGACGTTTTCGATATTATTCATCTTTCATTGAGCTATTCTTTCAACTGGTTGGATATCTTTTATCATGCCAAACAAAAGGCAGTAATTAATGAATTGGATGTTGAGCAACGATTGGTGTCGTTTCCAATAGAATGGTTGGAAAACGTGAAATGGTTAAATAAACCCATTGATATAAAATTGACCCGTGATTTATTAAGTCGTATTGCTGACGATTTTTTGCTTGGAAAGCCAAATTCTCTTGGTAAAGACCAACTTCCTATTGAATTGGCAAAACCAGAATAACCTCCATAATGATCGAAAAAGAGACCAACCGCTATAAAAAAGATCCTTCTGCGAAAAAGGACCATTTCTTTACAGTTGAGCAAAATGCCGAACTCATGGCTTTTCTGATGCCACAAATGCCCCATAAAAGTCGCACTAACATCAAATCGCTGCTAACCAACAAACAGGTTTTTGTGGATGGCAAGCCCATTTCTCAATATAATCACCGGCTTGTTCCGGGCCAAAAGGTGGAGATCGGCGGCACCCGGGTTTCACCCGAACAAAAATTCCGGGAATACACCATCGTGTATGAAGACCAGGATGTGATTGTGATTGATAAGCGGGCAGGACTTTTGTCGATGGCCACCGAAAACGAAAAACGAGCCACGGCATACAGTCTGCTGAGTAACCACGTAAAACGGCAGGCGCCTGAAAACAAAATATTCATTGTCCATCGCCTCGATCGTGAAACCTCGGGGTTGATGCTGTTTGCCAAAAGTGAACCGGTAAAACGGAAATTGCAGGAATCGTGGAACGACACCATTATCGAGCGAACCTATATCGCGGTTGTGGAAGGCGTTGTTGAACCACCCGAGGGCGTAATTACGTCCTATCTTACCGAAGATAAGATGTTTAAAATGCACTCATCACCCGACCCTGAGAAGGGGCAAAAAGCAGTTACCCATTACACTACCCTGAAAAGTAACAAAGAGTATTCATTGCTCAAAGTCAATCTGGAAACCGGACGAAAAAACCAAATTCGCATTCACATGCAGGAATTGGGCCATCCTGTTGTAGGTGACAGAAAGTATGGTGCTGCTGCCAGCCCGGTAAAACGACTGGCGCTCCATGCACAGCGTCTTTCGTTTGTTCATCCGGTCAGTGGTAAAGAAATGACCTTTGAGACTAAAATTCCGAGGGCACTGTCGAGACTGGTATGAGGAAATGATTGAAGGGATTAAAGATTAAAGATTAAGGATTAAAGGAGACCGAAGACGCCTGCCGGCAGGCAGGGTAAACAGTAATCTTTAATCTCTAATCCTTTTCCCTTTGAGCTTTGACCTTCTTTGCCTATTGCCTTTCCCTGCGCTACCCCCTGCCTACCCTGCCTACCGGCAGGCGGGCGGCAGGCAGGCATACCCCCAAGGGGGCCAGCCTGCACGCAGATATTCTGAACCTGGAACTTCTTTATTTTCCCTTTCACCTTTCAGCTTCTCCCTTCACCCTTTGATCTTTGATCTTTCCTGCCTGCCGGCAGGCAGGGAGCTTTCAGCTTTGACCTTTCAGCTAAATCTTCACCTCAATAAGCTCAACATCAAAAATGAGTACAGAACCTCCGGGAATACTCTGATAATCGTAGTTTCCATAACCTAAATGAGCCGGTACCAGCAACATGCCGCTGCCTCCTTCTTTGAAATAGGTGATGCCTTCGGTCCATCCTTTAATCACCTGGTTTAAACCAAACGAAATACCTTCTGCTTCACTTTTATCAAACACTTTTCCATTTGTGAAATAGCCTTTGTAAGCCACTGTTACGGTAGAGGAAGAGGTTGGTTGTGCGCCTGTTCCTTGTTCTTCAATCACATAATACAAGCCGGTGCTGCTTTTTTTTGCATCCAGGTCGTGTTTGGCAATGTATTCGGTAATTTCTATTTCGTTTTCAGCCACATAGTCGGGTTGCTTATCATTGTTATTACAAGCAAAAAGAAGTAATAAATAGAGTGCATAAAGCAGTTTTCTCATATCTTGATTTTTTGAAGAGGCAAATGTAATGAAAAAAGAAACTTTTTCTCAGTTTTGAAAACGTTTAAGCTAAAACCGCTTACCTGTATAATCCCGACTTATTTTTTATACAATATGAAATCTTCCACGTCGATTTCGGCTTGTTTTAAAATTGCTCTTAAAGTTCCTTCTGGCATATCTCCTGAATGATTGGGAATTGTTGTAAACCTATTGGTTTTTGGGTTATGCCAAATTTCATGGCTGCCGGCAGCCTGTCTATGAAATTCAAACCCAAATCGTTTCAATATTTTTATTATTGTCCTGTATTTATATCCGGATAACCTTCCCATATTTATATTCCTATTACCAAAGGATAATCAAAGCTGTCGTTAAATACTTGTAATTTAGGTATTTCGTCTTCCTGAGCTTCAATAAGTTTTTTGGCAATATCTTTAGCAATTTCAATCGTTTCAGAAATTGTCCTTCCTTGAGCTACAAGTCCCTGTATGCTTTCTGAAGTGGCCAAATACAAGCCTTCAGGTAGTTTTTCGATATGCAAATTTATAAGACGTTCCATAATAAGTGTTTTACCAAAGATAATGAAAACTTTCCAAAAGCTTTATTTAGAGCAAAAAAAGGGTGTACGACAAATTTCCCTTTTTACCCCTGCCTGCCTGTCGGCAGGCAGGAATCCCCCAAGTGGGATTACGGGAAATTTGTCGTACCCCCCCCCAAAAAAAAATAAATCTAACCAATCTTGCCATTAATGTTATTAACCGGAATATCTCCTTTCTTGGAATATCATTTTGAATATACGATTAACCATCGTATATTGCATCGTATTAAAAAAACGCATTTAAATTATGAAAGTCACAGCCATTATAGATGATGATATTATAAAAGCTGCCATGCGGTATTCTAAATCAACCACGGTAACCAACGCACTAAAAGTAGCCCTGAAGGAGTATATCAGAATGCAAAGATTAAAAGAGCTAAGCAAAGGAGTTAGGAAACAACCCCTGAATTTTAATTATACTGCCCAAGATATCAGAAATGTGAACAGAGAACTATGAGCAGCGTAATATTAGATACTTCTGTTTGGATTGAATATTTTAAAGGAAATCCGGACTATTTGGATTTGTGCCAGGAACTCATTGACAAAGGTGAGGTATCCACCATTGAAATTATATTCGCCGAATTATTGCAAGGTGCGCGTGGCAACAGGGAGATGAAAATTTTAAAAGCCTATTATGAGCTTATTCCGAAGGTTGAAAGCAATAAGCTTTATTTGATGGCAGGCGAATATTCACAAAAAGAAAAATTATTCAGTAAAGGTATTGGACTTATTGATGCCTGTATAATTTGGGCCACACTTGATTCCGGCTTAAAGCTTTGGACGCTTGATAAAAAAATCAGGAATTACTTAACCGACCACTATTTGTATGTTTAAACTCATTGGCAGTGAATGTGAAACATTCTTTTCTGGGTTATGACTCCCGTGGATTGCCAATAAAAGAAAATCTGAAATGAAAAAACTAGCTATTGTAGGTTGCGGAAAGTTAGCAAACATTGTTGTCGATGCCCTCATTGACGGACTGCTACCCGATTACCGGCTCATCGGTGCCCTGTCGCGCACACCTGAAAAAGCCCGCCGTATTGCCGATAAAATACAAAACTCAGCCAAAGATTATGCCTGCGTGGTTTGTGGTACCGTTGACGAACTGCTGGCACTGAAACCCGATTACATTGTGGAGGCTGCCTCTCCGGCTTCGATGAGGGAGATAGCTCTGCCTGCTTTAAAAAATGGCTCCTCCCTAATCACCCTGTCCATAGGTGCCTTTGCCGATGATGAATTTTATGATGAGGTGCAGAAAACAGCGCGGGAAAACAACACACGGGTCCACCTGGTTTCCGGTGCCATAGGTGGTTTTGATGTGTTGCGCACCGTATCGCTCATGGGCAACAGCACGGCCTCCATCAACACCGAAAAAGGCCCCGATTCACTCAGGGACAGTCCGGTGTATGAGGAGTTGCTGCAAAAGGAGAAACGCACCGTTTTTGAAGGAAATGCAAAAGAGGCCATTGCTCTCTTTCCCACCAAGGTGAATGTGGCTGTGGCAGCTTCTCTGGCATCTGTGGGGCCGGGGAATATGAAAGTATCTGTGACCTCCACACCCGGCTATGTGGGCGATGAGCATCGCATAGAGATAAAAAACCCCCAAGTTCGCGCGGTGATAGATGTTTACAGCGAAACGGCCCAAATTGCCGGGTGGAGTGTGGTGAATACCTTGCGCAATATCACTTCGCCGATTGTGTTTTAATATAGGCCGATATATTTGCCAGCACCTTTTGGCTCAGCCGTTCAAAGGCCTGCCGTGTGCGGCCCGAAGAGACCTGCATGCAGCGCACATTGCGGTGATGCAACCATTTTTCGCCTCCCAGGGCACCTATAGTGTCGCAATAACAACGGTTGTCTCCTTCAATCCACCTGACAAAGGGCGCCTCATCCCATGAGGGGGATAGGCCTGTGTTGAACAGTATTTTCCGGTTCCCCAGCTTTGAAAACTCTGCCTCATGCAGCAAAATGGTGTTTTTATTGAGGCAGGTAATAACCACTTCGCTCTGCACAAGCAGTTCTTCCAGGGGCAGGAAGCAGTAGCCTTTTTCATGGGCCTCCTGCTTTTGGGTGCGGGAGAAATAGGCAATGTCGGCACCAAAAAACTTTAGCGCATCGGCCACCATGCCGCCCGATTTTCCCAGCCCGACGATACCCGCTTTAATACCTGTAATTTCCCGTGGAACGTCGTCCCAGGGTTCTGCCTGACTACCATCAGGATTGCTGCCAAAACCGTGCAGGCACCGTACGAGCTCACTGACCACATATTCTACCACACCCTCATCGCCATAGTCGCGGATGCCGGTAACTGTTATTCCCCTGCTGTTGGCATAGCGGATATCCACATTGGCACTCTCTGGCGAATACAACGAACAGGCCATGCCGATGTATTTCAGGTTGGGACATTTTTCAAGCGCCTCGCGCCCCAACGTTGAGGTGTAGCTTAACATCACAGCATCGGCAGCGCCAATGCGGCGGGCCATTTCATCGGCATCGGCCGGAATATCGCGGTGCAACACCACCTCTTTTGCAAAGTTGTGTAATTGTGCTTCTGCCGATGGAATTAAATTCAACGGTTCGATTGCTACGAGTTTGGTAAACATGTTTTCTTGCTCTTTTATAAGCTTTATTGGATAGTTGTAGTGGCTAATACCAAAATGTAAAGGTAGAAAGACCGGCTGGGTTTAACAATTAACATGAGATTTTATTACTTTTAAGCCTTCAGGTCAATTTTAAACCTGACAGATCTTAAAAATCGGAACATTTTTTTAAATTCTTCGTACAAATTAATTATTGCTTACAATTTTACTGAATATGCTAAATACATTATTACAAATAGGTGATTGGCAAAGCCGGGGAAAGAGCAAATGGGATCGTTTTTTGGAACGGCCCAAAGTAGAATATGAAGACCGAAAGGGGAACAAACTGGAGAATTATATTTTACCAGTGGTTTTTGATTTGGATAAGAATGTCATTGAAGTGAAGCAGGAAAACCTGCTGGAATTTGATGAAAAATATTTATCCCGGTGGAGAGCTCTCAAAATTCAGGGGGGAAATAATAAAGCAATTTATTTGACCGTTGCTTCCGAGAAAATTCAACAAATGTACAAAACCCTTTTTGGAAGGGAGGGAGGGAATTCAATTAATGGAGAGTTAAAAGATGCGATATTAACATCAAGCCCTGAAGTGATAACAGCTGATTTTGAAGAGCTCCTTGACAGGATATTTAAATTGAAATCTCAGTTCTGGGAGACCTTTAAAATAACAAAACAAAATGGCACTGAGGAGTTGAGTGCCAAAAGTCTGGATGAAATCTTTAATCTTGGTGTCCAACAGCGGGTAGTGTTGTTGACGGCAATGGTGAAGGATGAAAAGTTTTTTGGAGATGAGAAGTTTAGTCTGGCTCAGCGTTCTGAGTATGAGGCGTTTTTGAAGAAAAAGTATTTGGATGATAATATGACTAATGAAACATCAAAAGCATCATCTACTCAAAAGCTCTGTTATGCCAGCGGCAAGTTATCTACTAAAGTAGAGGGTTTAAATTTAACCAGCCGGTATAGTCTTAACAAGATGTTTGTGGAAGAGACTAAGAATTACGCTTCTAACTTTGACAAAAATAAGTTTTCAAGTAATTACCAGGTGGACCATCAAAATCAGGAGAAGTTGGATTACGCGTCCGATTATTTGCTCAACCAGGGTGGGATGCGTGTAAAAATTGCCAATGTGGACCATGTAATCATTCCTCAGTTTATGGCAAATAAGGAAATTGACCTTGAGATGGCACTTGATGGTATAAAGCAAAGCAAAGATTTGCTCTTTGGTTTTAATGTGTTGGAAAGCTGGGTGAAAAATATTGAGGATGAGACGGATAATATTTTCTGGCTTAATTTTCTGGCTTATGAATCGGATGGGAATTTCTTTAAATCTACTGAAAATATAAAGGATGTCAGCAATTTTCATTTTCAGCACATTATTAAAACTTTTCAAGATGTTCACTGGGAATTTAAAGGATTCCCTTCTCTACCCTGGAATAAGATTATGAGTAGAAATGAGGAAGCTTTCTTCTTTAATTTTAATTCCGTTTACTCCCTTATCCCTATCCGTAAAGAGAAGGAGAAAAAGAACAGGGCCCTCGCCCTCTTAAAGACTATTTTGGAGAACCGAAAGGTGAAAAGTGCTCAGCTATACGCCTTTTTCAGCGAATTAATTCTTTGTCATTATTACGAACGGTACCGCAGTTATACCAATATATCCCCCTCATCGCGCGACTACTTTTATATTTCAGTTCGCAATAGTGTATTTAAATACCATGCTTTTATAGAAGTGCTTAAAAGATTAAACCTGATTGATATGAATGAACCAACCAACCTGACGCCCGAAGAAAAGGGTAAAATGTATGAGCAATCCATTTACGATTTTTTTGTCCGGATGAAGCTGAATCAGCCCCAGCAGGCTATGTTTTATCTGGGTCGTATGCTCAATGCCGTGGAATTTATTCAAAAAGGGAAAAAGAAAACGGTGATTGACAAAGTTAATTTTCATGGAATGGATCGCGACGATATTCAACGACTCAGAATATCGTTGGTCGAAAAGGCCAAGCAATACGGTAAAACTGGCAAGCTTGTTTTTACCGATCGAAAATTTGGTGAATTGTTCGACTTTAATCGTTGGAACATGAACCCGCAGGAAGCCGTATTTTTCTTATTAACCGGCTATTCATTCGGTATTTCTTATAGTGATGCCGACAAATTGGAGAAACAAGAAGAACTAAACAACTAATTAAAATCAGCACAATGAGTAATGTAATTCAAAATTCATCGGATTTTTTGTTTATCTACGAAGCTATTCAATGTAACCCCAATGGGGACCCCGATCAGGAGAATAAGCCCCGGATGGATTACGACACCGGCACCAATCTGGTAACCGATACCCGCTTGAAGCGGTATATCCGCGATTATTTGAAATCAATTAATGAGCAGGAGTGCATCTTCGTGGATATGGAAGGCAACTCGCAGGTTACAGTTGATAAAAAACTGGAGCATGTAGTGGGACGAACCATTAATCATGCGGATGAACTTGAGCAGGCATTTGTAGGTAATCCTGAAGCACTGGAAACGTATAAAAAGATCATTGAAAAAGAGAAAGAGCCTGGGAAAGTTTGGAAAACCATCACCGACAAGAAGCACAAGGAGATTAACGTGGAGTTACTGGCTTATCTGGTACGGGAAAAGTATATCGACATTCGCATGTTTGGCAGTGCATTTGCCGTGGCAGGTTTTAATAAAGCTTATACAGGTCCCATCCAAATCAACTGGGGTTACTCTTTCAACAAGGTTGAACTGATGGATTCGAGTACCATCGTAACCATAATGAATGACGACAGCAGTACCTTTGGGAAAGATTACCGGGTATATTACAGCCTTCTTGGCTTTAATGGCACCATTAATGCTCATATGGCACGCCAAACCGGTCTTACCCATGCCGATGTGGAAGCTTTCAGAAAGGCCATTTGGGAAGCCATACCGGCAAATCCCACTCGCAGTAAACTCAACCAATATCCAAAGTTGTATGTAGAGGTGGTTTATAACCAGGGATTTTCCAATGGCCAATTTGGCGACTTGCGTAATTTGGTTGAAGTTACTGCCAAAGAAGGTATAGCCGACAAGCAAGTTAGAAAGTTTTCGGATTTAAATATAAACTTGCAAAAACTAAAAGAGGTGTTGAATGAGAACAGGGGAGAAGGGAAAAAGATAAAAGATATAATCATTCGGACATCGGCAGATATCAATGTTACTTTTTAAACTTATATGGAAGTTTTAAGTTTTAACATAAGTGGTAAACTGGCCCATTTTAGAAAATATTATGCCAACAATACGGCTTTTAGCTTTACCATTCCGCCACGCACTACTCTTATGGGCATCGTGGCAGCTTCGATGGGATGGGAGCGGGATTCGTATTACGAGCAACTCTCATCGGAACATATTCGATTTGGAGTAAGGGTACTAAGTCCGCTCAAAAAAAGTTTTCATAGGCTCAATTTCCTGAGTATTAAAAAGCTTGGAGATATGAGTAAGAAGTGGTCGTCGGATTTCAGGGGCGAAGGGGGTAGGATACAAACTCCCTTCGAGGTGGTGAGCGGGCATCATTTGGTGAAGGATCAGGTTTCGTACCAAATCTTTATAGCTTCACAACCTAATTGTGGTAAAAAGGCTTTTGAACAAATTCGGGAGCATTTTTTAAACCATCAACCGATATTTAATATTTCTTTGGGTGTGGCTGGTTTTAATGCCTCCATAGGCAATGTTTCTCTGATGAGGGAAGATGATGTCACGGTTTGTCCGTTGGGTGATTATGTGTTGGTTCATTCCGCGATTCCATCGGACCATGTGGATGATCTGAAATTCAGAAAGGAAGGGTTTGGCAACTATAATTTTGTAGAGGAGGATATGATGCCCGGCGATTTTGTTTCCAATGATAACAGGGAGGTTAGGCAAATGAATCGCCTGTTGTTTTCTACCACCCCCAATCCCCTGCGTGTAAAGTTAAACCAGCCTCCTTATAAGCTGAGGTTTCCCGATAAAGAGATTGTAATTCAATTTATGGATGCATGACGTTTTATTCGCATAGTAAAAAAACTTCCAAAGGCGAGGTTATTGGAGAGAAAACCCTGAAGGAACACATCACCGGCATTCTCGAAATTGTTGATCAGGGCGCTTTTAAGGATTTACCTTTTGGATGGGGAGCCGGGTCGGACGACTTCGATTATTTGATGCGGAAAGTCGTGTTATTTCATGATTTCGGGAAGTTTACATCCTATTTCCAAAATTATCTTTTGGCTCGCGGAAATGTGGATTATGAGCTGAAGCAACACGCGCGAGTGGGTGGTTTAATGGCTTACAATTTCCTTAAAGAGAAGAACCCCAGGCAAGCCCTTATAGCCTTGTATGTAATTTTCAGACACCATGCCAACCTGGATGACTTGCTTACTTTTCCAACCGTTTTTAACGATCGGTTGTTGCGAATCTTCGAGGAACAGTGCAAGGATTTAAAAAGTCGTCTTCCCGAGATTGAAGCTAATTTAGAGATTGCGGATTTGAGCAAATGGATGAAATACCCCGATGAGAGGGATTTGAGAAGAGGTTATAAACTTTGGATAAAAAAGGAGTCGAATGTAAGCGATTATTTTTTGGTGAACTATCTTTTCTCTTTGTTAGTTGAGGCCGATAAGCTGGATGCATCGCGAACCCCGTGGTATCAGCCAAAACCCATTGAACCCGGCTGTGTTGACCATCGGTTTGGGCTCCCCGAATTCCGCAATAAACAGGAGTTGAAAGGACTTAACCATGATGAGCTCAGAAATTTTTGCAGAGCCCAGGTGGTTTCGGTTCTTGAATCGGAACAGATACTCCACCAGCATATTTTTACACTTACTGCCCCCACGGGGATAGGTAAAACCATGACGGCCCTTGATTTTGCCCTTAAATTAAAGAGTTTAATTAAAGAAAAACAAGGGGTTGAAGCCCGTATTATCTATGCTTTACCCTTTATTAATATTATTGAGCAGGCCCTTGATGAATATAAAATGACCCTGCCGACTGAGGTGGTGATATTGGGACATTATCAGTATGCTGATGTATTTGGAAAGGATAAAGAAACCAGTGACGGCGCTGAAGCGGCTGAAGGTTACAATAAAAAGCGAATGATGCTTGACACCTGGCAAAGCGATGTGGTAATCACCTCTTTTGTGCAGTTTTTTGAGACCCTTATAGGATATCGCAATAAGCTACTTTTAAAGTTTAATCATTTGGCCCATTCCATCGTTATTTTAGACGAAGTGCAAACGTTACGGCTGGATCAGATGCCACTGATTGGAGCCACATTATATTATATGGCCAAATATCTTAAAACCAGGGTAGTGCTGATGACTGCCACCCGACCTAAGATATTTGAACTGGCACAGGAGGAGATATTAAACAGGGAAGGAGAAGAGGTGAAACCTCTGGAATTGTTGAGTTCATTCGAAGAGATTTTTGCTTTGTTTAAAAGAACCCGGATTGTACCTCTGCTCGAAAATAAAGAGGTTACGGGTGAGGATGGGGTTTCCTACTTTGTAAATTCTGTGTTCGCGCATCGGTGGACACAAGGTAAATCGTGCGTGCTGGTTTGTAATACCGTGAACCGCTCCATAGAACTTTTCGATGCATTGAAAGACTATTTTGAGGAAAACGGCATTCAAAACCCGTTGCAATATCTCTCTACCAATATTATTCCTCTTCAACGCCACGAGCGAATAAAAACCCTGCGGCAACAACTCTTATTGGGTCAGGCACCTGTGTTAGTTTCCACGCAGGTGGTAGAGGCCGGTGTTGACCTGGATTTTGATATGGGATTCCGGGATATCGGACCTATCGATTCCATCATACAGGTGGCGGGCCGCATAAACCGCAACAATCACCCCGACAAGATGCATGCTCCCTTATATGTAATGGATTTTGGCGACGGGCAGAAGATTTATGGACAAATTACCATTGCTCAGGCACGCAAAGCACTCTCCTTGAAAAGTGAATTTCCCGAAGAGGACTATCTTGAGCTGATAAACGGCTACTTTGATAATATCTCTTCCCGGAGCTCCTTTTCGAGGTACAATAAAATATTTGATTCTATAAAACATCTGCGGTATCAATCTGAAGATATAGAAAATGACCGACCCGTTTCTATCTTTCGGATTATAGAGGATAAGCACCATCAGTCAGTCGTTTTTGTGGAGAGGGATGAAAGGGCTTGCATACTACGACAGAAATATATGGAGAAGGTCAGTGGCAAGATATCCAAACAGGATTTTGATGGTGAATATAAATTGCTGTTTCAACAGCATATTATTACGGTGCCTGATTATTTGACTAAAGATTTGTCTCCTATAAACGAGATTGATGATTCGCTTCAGGTGATCGAAAGAGAGATAGTAGATGATTATTACCGGGAGAATACCGGATTTATAAGAAAGCAAACCGATGCAGTCGTTATGTTATGATACATTACGTAGTTACCCAACTAATCCTGACATCTATGCAAGATGTTGGTTTATGAATCAAAAAAAGAGCTGGCTATTATGCAAATACAAACTACTCTGATAAGTTTTCCAAGCATTCGTATCAAAACCCGTGATGCACAAAAATTACGAGGATTTTTCGGGAATATGTTCAAGGATTACTCACCGTTGTTGCATAATCACTACCAAACAGGGGGGCTTAGGTATAAGTATCCGCTGGTTCAATACAAGGTGTTGCAAGGTGTGCCTACCCTGGTGGCACTGGAGGAGGGTGCCGAGTTGCTCACCTCGCTCTTCCTTAAGGTAAGAACCCTTGATCTTGGGGATGTGAGCTACGAGATACAAAATAAAAATATCCAACACTTTCAGTCTGGGGTGGGTTTCAGCAACGAACTGCACCAATATCGCTTTGAAACTATGTGGATGGGGTTGAATCAAAATAATTACCAATTGTATATGAAACAGGCACCCGTTGAGAAAGAGAAGTTCCTGAATAGAATATTAATTGGTAACTTACTTTCTCTTTTTAAAGGACTTGATATGAGATTATTGGCACATGAACGTGTGATGGTAAAAGTAAACCTCAGCGAGGCCAAAACCACGTTTAAAGATCAAAAAATGCTGGCTTTTAAGGGAGATTTTGTGGCCAATGTACAGCTTCCATCGTTTATTGGTCTTGGCAAGGCCGTCAGTCGCGGCTTTGGCACCATTGCACTCTCATCTTAATATAAATGTTATGCAGTTGGTTATTAATACCTATGGCACTTACGTGCATGTGAAAGAGCAGCTCTTTGAGGTCACTCTAACCAAGGAGGGCCAAAAGCAAAAGCACCATTTTGCCAGTCAAAAGGTGACCTCTATTCTTTTGAGCAAAGGTGCTGCCATCAGTACCGATGCCGTAATTTTGGCGATGAAAAATAACATTGATGTGATTGTGTTTGAACAAAATGGAATGCCTGTGGGGCGTTTTTGGCATAGTCGTCCTGGAAGCACCTCACTCATCCGAAAGCAACAACTTGATGCCAGCATCAGCGCTTTGGGGGTTTACTGGATTAAAAAGTGGCTGGACTCTAAACTTGGAAATCAGGCAGAGTTCTTGCTAAGACTTAAAAATCACCGGCCTGCTAAAGCTGACTTTATCGATGAAAAACTTCAGGTTATTGTGTCGATGAGGAAGAGGGTATCGCAAACCAATGGTGATTTGGTAGATGTAATAGAAGGTACCTTACGTGGATTGGAAGGAACAGCCGGGCGCACATTTTTTCAAACGTTGAGTGCACTTCTGACCGAAAAATATCGGTTTCCCGGTCGGAGCTCCCGGCCGGCCAAAGACCCTTATAATGCTTTTTTGAATTATGCTTATGGGGTGCTTTACAGCAGGGTGGAAAAGGTGCTCATCATTGCCGGACTGGACCCGTTTGTAGGGTTTATGCATCGCGATGATTACAATACCAAAAGCATGGTATTCGATTATATTGAACCCTACCGGATTTATGCAGATGAAGTGGTTTTTAAATTGTTCTCTGCCAAAAAAGTAAATGACAGTCATACCGACGCGATAACCAATGGAATTAGTTTAAATACCGAAGGAAAGAATTTGTTAATGCCCGCTTTTTTGAAATTTATGGATGAAGATAAGGTGCGATATAAAGGAAGAAATCAAACACGGATGAATGCCATGCAGATGGATGCGCACCATTTTGCCAATAAGTTAATTGAAAAGTCATGATTTGTTGGGTATTGTACGATATTAAGAAGGACAAACCACGCACAAAGATAGCCCGGATGTGTAAACAATCGGGTCTCTATCGCGTGCAGAAATCTGTTTTTTTAGGGTCTCTTGATAACAATGAGAAGGACACACTGCAATTGGTGATTGAGGAGCTTATTGACGAAGAGACGGACTCGGTTTATATTTTTCCGATGAGCAAAAATGAGCTCCGCATGACTGCCCTTTTAGGACAGGCATTTGACAAGAAATTGGTAACCGATGAAGTAAAAGCAATGTTTTTCTGATGTCAGTAACTCCTTCACATATACTTGAATATCTGTATTGCCCGCGATTTACCTATTTTGAGTATGTCTTGCGCATCCCTCAGTATGAGGAGAGGCACTTTAAGGTGGAAAAAGGCAGGCAGATTCACGATCAGAAACTCGAGCGTAATAAGGAGTACCTGCGCAAGCGCATAGGCGCAGTTGACAAACACCTTGACCAATATCTGACCAATAATTTATTGCGCGGCAAGGTAGATGAAGTTTTAGAAATAAAAGATGGGACAATGGCCCCACTTGATTATAAGTTTGCTAAATTTGAAGAACGAATTTACAACACCTACAAAACTCAGTTGTATTGTTACGCAGTGTTGATTGAAGATAATTTTGGAAAAAGTGTAGAGCGTGGTTTTTTGGTTTACACCCGATCGTCCAACAAATTGGTGGAGGTAGAGATAACTAAATCAAGCAAAGACCGTGTTCGTAATGTATGTAAATCGATCAACAACATTATTGAAAAGAATTACTGGCCCGCTGCTACCACTGCTAAAAACAGATGCACGGGTTGCACCTACCGCAATATTTGCCCTAAATAAAGATAGATTCACGGGTGGTAATTTATTTTTGAAGCGTTAAAAACCGAACCTAAACTTTTGAAGTACAGTTAGAAATACTTTCGGAAAATGTTTGACTTTTCTAAAATAATCACGTTCTTTGACATACTGATAACAAAAACGGTAGCAACTGATTTTGAGATAAATTTCTATTATTCAGTCTGTTGGATTGGTTTACGGCCAACAGACTGAATTCCATTACAACAAGGATTGAAACTCACCAGAACAGGCCGAAATAGTAACGCCCGAAGGTCCAACAGACTGAATTCCATTACAACAAGGATTGAAACTCAAACCACCAATCTCTTTCGCGGTTTTGCCTTGCTCACCAACAGACTGAATTCCATTACAACAAGGATTGAAACCCATGCCGGTACGGTATAGTAATTCATCCACAAACCAACAGACTGAATTCCATTACAACAAGGATTGAAACTAAAAGAGATGAATTGCCCGATGAATTAAAAGGATTCCAACAGACTGAATTCCATTACAACAAGGATTGAAACACTCTGCCCTATAAGGTAACAAGGATAGAAAGTGGTCCAACAGACTGAATTCCATTACAACAAGGATTGAAACTCG